>BNJU01001615.1_pt1 | contig 12960 bp, 18 predicted proteins | sample 8539281 | NCBI WGS metagenome assembly BNJU01 (sample SAMD00202456, study PRJDB9452) | human saliva metagenome | isolation source: human saliva | place: Japan
GCCTGTGGACCTCGCTGCGGGCCGCCGCTGGTGGGGGAGCGGACCCCTGTGGGTCGCGGAGCACCCGCTGCGCAGCACCGGCATCGCGGTCGCCGAGGCGGCCCCGGGAGGGCTGGCGCCTCCTCGACTGGAACGACGGCGCGTGGCGGGTCGCCGGTGCTGAGCCCCCTGTGCCTCGGTGGTGACGCTCTCAGCGCGACACGATTCGAGTTCAGAAGAACTCCGGGCCGTATCCGGGAAGAAGTAGAGAATGTGGAGGGATCGCCCGGTGTTGCAACGAGAACCCTGTGTCGAGCTCATGGGGATGTCGTGGCGACTCGGTGATCGAGGAAAGGGTCCGGGGTGCCCTCATGTCAAGGTGCCCGCGAGGTGTCTTCGGTGCCTCATGTAGGAATGCCCGCCAGGTTGAGGGGGTGGTTAGGAGGCTTTCCTGACTCGTACGCCTTTGTGGATGTCGGGCAGGGATGCTTGGGATCTGGGCGAGGTAGAGGCTGGTCGGTCTTGTCCTTGGCCAGGCGGATGAGAACGTCCTGGAGCTCGATGATGCGGCGGGTGATAGAGGCGGGGTTGAGCTGGTTGCGGTACGAGACCAGGTCAGTCTTCTGGGCCTTGGTCAGGGCGCTGGTGTCCAGCAGCCGGTCCAATGGGGTACGAGGAGCGTCGTAGAGGCGCTTACGCCTGCCGGCCTTATCGGTGCCCCATCCGATGGGCTTGCGGGGGCAGGGAAGTTGAGCACGACGTTGACCTGCTCTCAGAGACGGTCCCAGGACCTCGCGCTCCTCGCTGGTGTCGTAGCGGTAGTAGAAGGCGTAGCGGCGCACCAGGTGGTTGTTCTTCGACTCGATGGTGGCCTGGTCGTTCTTCCTGTAGGGGCGTGAGGGCGGGAGTAGATGTCCAAGTCCGCGGCCCAGCGCACCACGCTGTGGTTGATGAACTCTGAGCCGTCTACGAAGTCCACGCCCAAAACGGGGAACGGGACGCATCCCACGGCGGCGTCCAGGGCGGAGATGATGCTTTTCAGCGTTGTTTCGGATTGAGCGAGTGAAGGTCCACCCCGTGAGCACGTCGGTCATGTTCACAGTCCGGGTGAACTCTCCTTTGAGGGTCGGCCCGCAGTGGGCGACGGTGTCGACCTCGAAGAACCCAGGCTCAGCCTCGATCTCGCCCGCCGGCCTTGCGGATCTTGATGGAGCTGCGAAAGCCAACGGACCGGTCTTGGTCGTCGACTTGCCCCGCAGCTGCTCGGTAGCCCGCACCGGGGCGAGGTAGCGGTCATTGGTCGCCGCGCTCATGGCCACCAGCTCGTCTCTGACGGCTGGGGTGTGCGCAGCTCGTCGTCGAGCTCACCGCTAGCCTCAGCAGGGTCCAGCAGCAGCGGCATGGACTCCTTGAGGTACTTGCCGCACTGCCCGCCGCTGGCGGGCCACACTCGCTGGAGCACCTTCAAGGCGTCGTGGGAGTACCTGCGGGCTCTGGCCCTGCGCTCCGCCGACTTTCGGCGACCCGGTGGGCGCTTGGCTGCGGCCACCAGGCGTCGGCGCGCGTTGTCCCGACTCCAGCCAGTGACTGCGCAGACCTCATCAGGATCCGTCCTTGTCCTTCTTCGACGCCCTGGTGTACACCCTGGCGTACTTTTCCCGTGATCTCGGCCCTGGCCTGCATCGACAACCCACTTCCCATTCCCACCACGGTCCACGAGCTTCGCGGGCAGTCCTACATGAGGCACCGACCCTCTTACGCGGGCATCCTTCATGAGTCTCGTCGGTGTCTTCACGGGCTCGAGGGCTCTATTGTTACACTTGGCGAGGGCAGTAAACCCGATGCATCGGTGCGGCGTGGAAGCCGTCCGTCATTGGTCACGCACATTCTCGCTATGAATCTGCTGTAGAGGCCTGAGGGTCCGTGCTTTGTCCTGAGGTCTCGTGGAGGTCCTGACGCGCCTACTTCCCTGGATCCCGTTCGGCATCGGGCACGCGTTGATCAGACCCGCTGGCGTGACGATGCTCGCGGCTGCCGGGCGCTCCTCGTCATCATCATCGGCTCTGAGGTCAGGTATCGCCCTTCGAAAATGATTCTTGGTGGGGGCTACCCTCGTCTATTCACTTGGGGTTCACCATATTGAATCTTCTTGCCCGAACTCGAGCACTCTATCACATGGTGGCAGGCGTCCAGGCGAATTTCCAGGAGTGGTGGTCCCTACTCTTCCCTTCTCCTGGGAGAGGTTCCCTTCTCCCCTATCGCGCGCAGGAGCGTGCCGAAAGAGGTGGGTGAGTCAGCCATTTGTCCGCTGAGCGGCCTCACCCTCCATCTGGATGATCACGTTCTCCGCCAGTGGGTTTGTCATCCTGGGAATGGTTCTTACAGGCACGAGGATGTCGTGGCCCAGATCACGTCGTGATCGTCCTGGCGGGCCCTTATCCCCATGTGCATCAGAGGACGCTCATCAGCCGGATGAGGCTCACCGTGCTAAAGCTCCGCTCGCGCCTGACAGCCCGAGGGAGACAACTCCCGGATCAGGGTGGAACCCCGGATCGCTCGCTCTTCGCCGGATAGGGAGAGAATAGATGTCAATACACGGCTGATCCCCCGCCGATTCAGGACATGTCGGACTTCATCGGGAGCCACCCCTCTGCTCCGGTTGTGGAACCTCGGGACCCGTGATGACCTTGAGGGTATACGGCAAGCTCGGAGCTCTTCAACCCCGCTGGCAGCTCAAGGGACCGTACGGCTCGCTCCTTGCTCCGAGACGCGATGGCCTCCGGCCGTGTGCGCGGATCCTGGTCGTGGAATCGAGTTCTGGCAACCTGGGCATCGCACTCGCCCGTGCGTGCCGCCTCGAAGGAGTGCGCTTCATGCGCATCGTGGACGCGCGGACGAACCGATCCGCTGTGACAGCGATGAAGGCCTATGGCGCGCAGGTTGAGGTCATCTGGGAGCCCGATCCCGATCTTGGTGATCTCCTGGCCACGCGGCGCCGCAGGGTGGCCCAGATCCTCGCGGAGGTCCCCGGCGCCGTGAACCTCAACCAGTACGAGAATTCCGCGAATCCCCGTGCCCACCGCGAGGGGACGATGGCGGAGATCGCCGACGCGCTGGACGGGGACGTCGACGAGCTCTTCGTGGCTACGAGCACCACCGGGACCATCAGCGGTTGCGCGGGCTACTGCGCCGAGCACGGCCTCTCCACCCGTCTCACCGCTGTCGATGCCATGGGCAGTGTGCTCTTCGGAGGCCAACCGGGGCGTCGGTTGATCCCCGGCTTCGGTGCGGGCGTTGAGCCGCCGCTCGCGAAGGATCTGCGCCTCGACGGGGTCATCCGTGTCGACGATACCCGAGACCGTGGCGGGCTGCTGGCGCCTCGCACTGCTGGAGGGGCTCCTTCTGGTGGGTCGTCCGGGGCGGTGGCACAGGGCATTCCTCAAAGAGTCCTCCTTGGAGCCTGGGAGCAGGTCGTGCTGCTCTTCCACGACGGCGGCACGTCCCTACCTCGACACGGTGTACGACGATGACTGGGTGCGCGAGCGGCTGGGAGTCGAGCCTAGAGGATGCGCGAGCTCGCGCTCGCGCCAGGCCCGGCCCCGTCGATGCGGGACAGCGGTTAACGCGGAGGATCGATCCTCCCTTGGCCGGTGCGGTGCCGCGCCCGAAAAAGAGCGAGAGGGCCTCTCCTCGGCATCGCCGCCGCGCAGGACGATGACCTCCGGAGGGCACTGATCACCATCCGCCGAGGCGCCCTCGCGAGCAGTGGTCCCGCTGGAGCGCTAGCGAGCAGGTGAATCCCCGTCGAGCCACCGTGCGGATCGTCCAGAGCGCGTCTCGACTGGGGAAGCCATCCGTGGCCCGCTCTTTTTGGGATCAGGATCTCACCATCGCGCGGGTCCGTAGCCCCTTCCCAGTGGCCTTCCACAGGGGCTTCCGCCTGGGTCCAGCCGCTGGGGCCTGTGACCGGGACGCCGCACCAGCGCGAGGCGACCGCCCATGCGCGTGGTCGCCGTCGGTCATCCTCCAGATCAATGCCCAGTGGCCGCCTCGACGAGGCCACCACGCAGCAGTTGCCGACATGCGAGGGCCGACCACCAGCGCCCGCAGGTTCCGCACCGGTGGCGATGGTCCGCCTGGGTGCGAGGCGGGCAGGCGACCCCGCCCTCGCAGGTCACCACTCGCGCGGCGACAGCGGCGATAAGCGCTCGGCCGGACGGCGAGGGCGGCCCGGCCGAGCGCATCGCGCGGCGATCGCGAGACCCCGGCTGCGAGGAGAACCTCGCCGGATCGCTCAGACCCGGGCACCGGGCCGACCTCGACGAGGAGGCCGCCACGTCCCACCGCTGTCGCTGGACGAGACCAGGAAGGTGCTCCCGGCATCAGCGCCAGCTGTCAGGCCGTGCACAAGCCCGATCATGGGGGCTGATGTTCGCGTATCCCCGACGAAGGCCTTGGGGGCGAAGAGCTCCGTCCGCTCCAGCCCCGCCAGCGTCCGGGCGCGGGTCTCGACATCGTCGATGCCTGGAACACCGCATGCGTCGGAGACCAGGAGATCCACGTCATCCGCACCGACTCCTGCCTCCCGCCAGCGCGAGGTTCGAAGGAGCGCGCCCAGCGCGCCGTCGGTGTCCATCCGACCGTTACGGGCGGAGCCCCGTCATCCGAAGCCGCGGATGCGACCCAGCACAGCGGCGTCGGACGGAACATAGCTCCGCCGCCTCGAGCAGGATCGCTACTCCGGCGCCTCCGAGGAGGCGTCCCGATCCCTCGAACGGCCGGCAATCGTCGCGTGACATGTACCCCGGTATCCAGGCGTGCCCCGCGACCATTGACGCCGGCGTCTCATCCGTGGAGAGCACGATGATCCGATCGGCGTGACCCGTGGCGATGAGGCGCTGGGCGAAGTACAGCGCTGTCACGGATGCCGGGCCCCTGCCGTAATGGGTGGCGGTGGGGCCGCGAAGCCCGTTCAACAGTCCCACGTATCCGGCGGCGGCGTTCATGACGGTGTTCGGGAAGTCCCGAGCGCTACCGGTGCCTGACTCGATCAATGCCCGCTCGAAGGTCTCGATTGAGTCGATCGGCCCGCTCGTCGCACTGATCACTCCAGTGCCTGAGCGTTCCGCGCTGCTCAGTGCTCGCGCTTGAGCACCTGTGAGGCGGCGACGGCGGCTCGGCGGGAGAGATTGTCCATCTTGCGATAGAGGGCGGGGTTGATCTGGCGATGGTTCGCCGGGGATCTCAGCGGTGGGGAACAGCCCCCGGCCCCTCGAGATCGACGAACGTGCCACCATAGGCGCGCTTGCGCTCGCGGAAGTGCGAGGCCAGATCCGTCGCATTCTTTGCGTCCCCGCAAGGGCGCCGATCCCCGTGATAACGACCTGCCGTGAAGAGGGGGACGATTGCTCGTGCCTTATTCCAGGCGCTGCGAGCACGGGGAGGCATTGTTCCCCGAAGGCGAAGGAGTTCGAGACCACGACCCGCACATCGGCGTCCCGCGCTTGATCGGGCACGACGTCCAGACCGGGGATTGTCTCAGCGCCCGGGGGATCACTGTTAGCGGGAGCTTCCCGTCCCTGATCGCGAGAGCGGAGACAACCGCCTCCACGGCCCCTGCGGCGCCCAGTGTGTGACCAGTGATCGATTTGGTCGAGCTCACCGGCGGCGGCGTCGGACCGAAGAGGTCCTTGATGGCGCGCGGCTCAGTGACGTCATTGGACGGTGTCCCCGTGCCATGGCCGTTGATATAGTCGACGTCGCCAGTGCTGACACCGGCCATCTCCAACGCGCGCGCCATGGCGGCCCTCGCGCCCACTCCCTTCGGATCCGGAGCGGTGGGGTGATAGGCGTCCGCGCTGAGGCCGAAACCGGCGACGACCGCGGAGGGCGCGCCGCGCTCCTCTGCGGCCCCCTGCGCTCGAGCACGAGGCAGCCCGCCCCTCCCCGAGTGGTGCCGGTGCTGCGCGAGTACGGCGCGCATCCGAGGATCGAGCGCGCCCAGGTCCTGGAAACCTCGAAGGACAGGTACGCGAGCGGATCGACACCACCGGTGAGGACGGCATCGGCGCGGTTATCGCGCAGGAGCTCGAGGGCGAGGGCGATCGCGACGGCGCCGGCCGCGCACGCGTTGGACTGCACGCAGCGCGGACCGCGAAGGTTGTGCCGGCGGGCGAGATCATCGAGAACCGCGTCGATGGGGTAGTCGATGAGGAGATGGCCATCGGCGGATGCCAGTCCGCTCGCGACCCACTGCCGGTGGAAGCGCTCCCCGAGTCGCTGACCTCCCAACGAGGAGCCCAGCACGATGCCGAGGCGTTCAGGATCGTAGGCGCCGCTGTCGAGTAGACCGGCGTGGGCCAGTGCCTCCTGCGCGGCTCCCGGCGCGCGATCTCGATGCAGCGGTCCTGCCCAGGAGGTTCGGATAATCCAGTGCATCCGCTGTCACGGGACCGTCGTCGTCAGCCGGATGCTCAGTTGGCCAGCTACCTTGACCTCTCGGTCGATTGGTACGACGGTAGTCTGGCGGATCCCGCAATGGCCTGCGAGGATGTTGCTCCAGCTCTCCTCGACATCTCCGCCGACGGCGGTGAGGAGCCGATCCCGGTAATGACGATGTCTTCTGGCGAGGCGCTCATCCGATTGGCTCCGTCCAGGACCGGGATCGACGGCGGGGCGGGAAACGGTGCGCAGACTCACCCCGCCAGCCTCAAGTTTCAAGCCGGGCACGCACCACGGGACCTCGAGGAGGGCTGGTCCGAAGCTATCCTCGGCGCCCTCGAGCCGGGATGCCCGAGTGGATGGTCCCCACCGGCTCGCCCGCGGCCGTCACCTCGGTCCCCGCGGCTGGCACATGACCGGCCTCGCTGCGAACGGCGACGATGCCAGCCGTACGCTCCTAGGGGAATCGACGCGACCGCGGTGAGTCGTCCTCGCGATCGAGGGCCTGTCAGCCACTGCGCGCCGGCCTCGGCTATCCCAAGGCCACCAGCGAAGAGCTCGGGGGAACATCGGGTGCGCGACCTCGAAGGCTGGCCCGAAGCTGAGTGCCTCGCGGCCGATCTCGACGCCGACGGCGTTCTTGACTGCCCCGAGCAGGTAGGCGCGCAACTGATCGGCGTCGCAGCGACCGGTCAGCGTAGCCGTACTCCCCGGTGGTCCCCGTGCGCGCAGTTTCCCGTCCTCCAAGACGCCGTCGATGTGGACGGGGAACGAACTCGCCGAGCGCGAGCGTCGCGATCTCCCCGTTGACGAGGGCCGCGACAGCCCGCCATGCCGCAGGGCCCTCAACTGCCAGGCTCGTCGCGCCGGGGAGGATCTCCCACCGTCACGTTGCCCGCAGAGTCCGCCTCAGTGGCGAGGGAATCGAGGAATCGCGCGGGGTCGTCGCTGAGCACGAGAGATCATCGTCCTCGACGAGCACGAGGACCTGGTCAATAGGGCGGCCCTCTTCATCGAGGACAAGGCTCTCCAGCAGTGTGCAGGGGCCACTGAACTCAACGGTCCGCGCGAGGAGGCCGGAGAGGCCCTCGCGCTCAGGGGCCCGATACACGCGCCACAGCGCGGCCCCGGGGATAGACGGCGAAGGTGGTGCGCAGGGATTGATACTCGTCGAATGCGGTCATGACTGCTCCTTATCTGGGTTCTGTTGGGACTTGGTTTGTGGTGGTTGGTACTGCGCTGCCCTAGGAGGCCCATTCCTTCGATGCCCCCTCCTTCCTCCTCTCCTGTTGGGCGGGTGCGGAGCTCGGGAATGCCTCTGGACTCGCGCCCGTCGTGTTCCAGCATTGCGAGAGACAGGGGTTCCGAGGGGCAGCCTGGGCCATGACGCCCGAGGTCAGATTGTCAGACACGTAGAGATCCGCAGCGGCTTGGGGCAGAGTCGAACTCGTCGACGTCGAGCAGTCCTGTCGAGACGAACTGCGTTCTGCTGGTACTGGCCTCGACCCGTGAGGTGTCCTGGATGATGAGCGATCGCGAGCTCGAAGGCGGGCGCCGGGCTCCCAGGCACAGCAGAGTCCGCAGCGAGGCTTGGGAAGCCCAGTTCGAGCAGTTCACGGATACTCGCAGCAGTGGGCTCGAGCGCCCAGATGTGGTGGTCGGCCAGCACCAGGAGATCGGGCGCGATGGCCCGGACGCGATGGAGAACCGCTTCTGCGTCCTTCCCACTCTCGGAGAGGTTCCGCGTCCGTCTCGCTCGACTTGGTGTAGTCCAGATTCCTGCGGCTCACCATGCGCTGGACGCGCCATCCGCCAGCCGAAGATCGCGCCCGGCCAGCAGCGCGTTGTGCAACTCGCCGATCGAGAACTTCGACGGGCATGGGAACATCGCGGCCTGCGTGGACATCAGGCGCTCCCACCCGTCTGGTCTCCGGGTGGTCCTGGGCCTCAGCGCCCGGGCACTCAGCGAGCGGACCTCGAGGGCCAAGCTCCAGTGGGACAGGCTCGTCGCGGAGGCGCTGCGCTGAGAATAGAGGGACAGGACCCAGCTCTTGAGGGCGCGCTCGCACGAGGATCACGGGCGCCGCCTCGAGGCGGCTCGATCCGCAGGTAGCGTTTGCCCCTAGGGATCCGCGCCACCGACGTCCATGCCGACCATTCCATCCCGTCGTGATGGTGGACGACGAGATCACCGTCGCTGTCCGCCATCGCGATCCCTTGAGGGTCGATGGGCAGACGCAGGTTCAAGACCGCCTCGCCCTCTCCAGCGGGTGCTCGCAGTTGTGGTACCAGGAGGCTCAGGTCCTCGCTCGCCTCGAGCGTCCACGATCCGAGTGCAGGATGCGCTGAGGGATCTGCCTCGGGGAGGAAGGGGATCCCGCCATGTGGGGCAAGGCCTTCGCCGTACTGGAGGTCGTGGCGGGGAACTCCGAGAGCGCTGGCCAGAGGCAGGGGCTGCGCTGCCACATGGGAGCGCCGACCACCGCTGCCGATACTGCTGGCGACCACGCGCCCCGCCACCTGCCACTGAACGACTCCACCATCTCGAACCAGGATCCGCGAGTCGGCTTCGCCCGCACACGCGTAGGACTGCTCACCAGAGGCGACCCAGGCGAGCGGAGCGGTGGAACGGACACGCGCCGGAGGATCCGGGTGGGGATTGACTGCCGGGATCCTCACCGAGTTCGATCCTGACACTCATCTTGTCGTCGGCCAGGCAGGGCGCCGTACGGGCGCAGGAGTCCGCTGCCCTTCACGACAGTGAGGTCGTGATGCCATGGGCGCGGTCCGTATGACGTGTGGCGGGCGCCGTCGGCGCTCACCGCCTCTTGCGGGTCGAGCGCGGCCTCGAAGCCGCTGAGGTGGAGCGGCCGTGACGCCGCGGCGCAGGTGACCTGCGCTCGCGCCGCTCATCGGTGATGGCCAGTTCGGTGGTGCGCAGGAGGCACAAAGGCTGCATGACCAGTCCTCGTGGTCCTCCCCCTTGGGAGGCGTAGTCAATATCGATCCCGGAGGCCGTCAGCGCGATTCTCCGGATCACGTGCACCCCGCCCTGCTCGCAGGTCTGGATCCAGCCCTGCGGTGTCTCCTCGGTGGACAACGGGAAGTGGAGGTCGGAACGGGGCGATCTGGAGGCCGTGCCCGTCTGGGAAGGGATCCACGAGGACGGGACCGGCGTGATCGGGATGCTCGACCACCAGGGAGCCGCGCTCATCGATGCGCGCGGAGAAACGCCCGATGGAACGGGGGGCGGAAGGCTCTGCGGGCCCGGGCGCAGCCGGTGCGCCCAGCCCCTTTCGCCCAGGCGACGGATCCTCCCGGGGACTGCCATCAACGTTTAGCGCGATGAGCCTTCCCGAATGGGCATCCAGGACGAGTGGAAAGAACGCTGGTGGAGGTCGAAGTCGAGTGATGGTCCTCGTCCCGTCGGTTAGTAGGGTATCTACGCCTCCGCGATCTCCGCTGTGGCGGATGCGCCGCATGAAATGCTGAGGATCTCGGGGGCCTCTACGAGTGTCAGTGATCCCTTCCTCCTCGCCCAGGAGATGGAGGACACCGAGAGATGATTGACCATCTCGACAGAAACCATCACCGTTGGAGATCGGAGGACCAACGGCCCGGAATCCCGCCTGGGCGTAGAGACGCCGCGCTACCTCGTTCGCCGGAGTCGACCCTCAGCCGCACGCGTTCCCCACCTCCGCTGCGATGAGGTACTGGAACATCGCGGCGAGCAGGCGCCGAGACGAGGCTATTGCGGTGGGGGTCCACCAGGTAATGGTCGCCGAAGAGCTCGCCGGGCCCTGCGGCGAATCCGTCCCGCGCGCTCAAGCAGCATGATGGTGCCGACCTTACACGCCCGCCGTCCTGGGCCACGCAGGCGTAGCGCAGGCCACTCTCGTTAGGGAGCGTCGAGACCGGTCGCATCTGAGGGGACGCGCGCGCGTCCGGCCGATCCGTACCCCAGGCGGGTGAAAGAAGCGGGCGACCGCCTCCGAATCCTTCTCGGAATTAAATGGGTGGTACAGGATCGTCACGGGACCGTCCCTCCTCGGTGGAGAACATGACCGCGATTCTGACCCGAGGCGACCTCGGTCTTGTTGACCGTGATGCTGGACGACGAAGTCGCCGAGCGCGCCCACGAGCGTTTTGAGCTGCGCCTCGGATGCGCAGTTGATCGCCTGGCCGTACCAGGCGGATGAACTGAACGACTAATGCGGGCCATGCATCCGCGCGTCAGCGGAAGTGCTTGGGCGTGCCCACCATGACGAGGACCAGCCACATGGCTCCGCGACCTCAACGAGGAAGATCCCTGGGAAGATGGGCTCGCCGGGGAAGTGCCCCGCGAGACTGGGTCTGAGACGCTGACATTCTTGATCCCGACCGCTCGCCTGCCCGGATCCAGCTCGATGAGCCGGTCGAGGAAGACGAAGGGATGACGGTGCGGCAGCACCTTCGCGAGATCGGGCCTCGACCGGCATCCGCGGAAAGCTGCGGGAAGGCCTCCGGGGCTTCCTCAGCGCCCACGACTGCCGCGCTCGTGGGCTGTGGCTCCGCACTCACGACTGGGCTTCGATCTCGTGCCAGTTTGTTCACCGAGCCGAAGATGCTGGTTGTCATCGGTGAGGTAGACGCGAAGGTCTCCTCGATCGTCGAGACGATCTCGAGCGTGTCGAGGGGTCAGTTCCAGTCCCTCCCGAACAGAGGCTGATCGGAATCGATCTGCCCAGGCTCGATGGGCAGACTCAACTCGTTGACGAGCATCTCCTTGATCCGCGCATTGAGGTCGGTACGGGCCTGAGCGATCTCTCAGAGCTCCTGGGTGTTCATGGTTCTCTCCGTTCTATGGGGTTTCGACGCACTGGGTTGATTGGATAAGTCTGAGGGTGGGGACCGCCGTCGAGGTCAGGACCTGGCCCGTGATGTAGCTCGCCTCAGCTCCCCGCCAGGAAGCGCACCGTGTGGCGATCTCCAGGGGTCGCCATGCGCTGCGTGGGATCTTCGAGGTCAGCCTCGCTGCGCTCATGGGGTCCATGCGGCAGGACCATCTCGGTCTCGGTGAATCCCGGTGCGACGGCGTTCACGCGTATTCCGAGGCTGGCGGCCTCCTGGCGAGTGTGCGGGTGAGCGCGTTGATCCGCCCTTGCTCGCGGAGTAGTGGTCTCGCCCCGCGCTCGCATGCGAGCCGGAGATCGAACTCAGTCGAGCACGATGGAGCCACCGGTCCTCCTCATGCGCTTGACAGACTCGCGACAGCACAGAAATGCTCCGTCAAGGTTGGTCCGCAGGACCTTTGTGCCATGACTCGAAGGACATCGTCCCGATGAGCCCGTCCTGGTGACACCGGCGTTGATGATGACACTCGAGAGCATATCGAGGAATCCGACGGACTCTCGGAAGAGGCTGCGGACCTCCTGCTCGTCAGATATGTCGGATCGCACCGCGAGACCGCGCCGTCCCATGTACTCGACATCGGCGATCACGCCGGTGGCGTCATCGGCACGACTGCGGTACGAGATGACGATGTCGTATCCGGCTTCGGCGAGCTTTGAGGGCGCACGCACGGCCGATGCCGCGTGATCCACCGATGATTAGCGCGCCGGGCGAGGGCCCCTCCCTCTGGTGGGAATCCTCAACTGATGGGTGTGTGGTGCTCACAGGACCTCCTCGTGGCTGTCGTCAATGACAGCAATGCGTAGATGCCTCGGTCGATCACGCCACATGCGCGCGAGGATCCGGCCATCCCCGAAGATGTAGCCGCTCGTGCAATGCGAAGCCTCCTGGATCACGGCGTCCCAGCGCACGGGTTTGGTCAGTGCCATGCGAAGGTCCTCTCGGACGCCCTCGCAGTCCTCGGCGAAGATGGCGGGCAGCAGCGAGATAGGGCGCACACCTGCTGCGAATACCGACTCATCCAGCGCTGTTGCGGCGATCTCCTGGTCCCAGGCCTCTGAGCGGGTTGCATCATCCCGTGAGTGGAAGGCGTGCGAGACATTCAGACGGAGTGCCGCGGCGGCCGAACGTATCCACCGCTTGTCGCAGCCCGTCCCTCCGGTCCTGACCCAGGACGATCTGGCGGGGCCCAGCTGAACGCCGCCACCTCCAATCTGTGGGCGCTGGCGATCTCGAGCGCCCGTTCCGCGCCTCGGGCGTCGTGAGCGGATACCGCGAGCACGCCGCCCTGCCCTGGGGTGGAGCCCATGAGCTCCCCTCGACGACGGGCCAGGCGCACGCCCTGGCCGAAGGGGAGGAGACCACAGGCGATGGCGGCTGAAAGGGCGCCGATGGAATGTCCCGCGAACCACTGGGGCAGGGGCGTCCTATCCGACTGCCGGGCCCCAAGCGAGATAGCCCGCGGCGCTGGAGGCGACGATCGCAGGTTGCGCGTTCTCGGTGCGGGCGAGTTTCTCCTCAGTGCTGTCGGTGATGAGGGTGGGCAGATCGAAGCCGAGTGCCTCGGAGGCCTGCTTGAAGAGATCAGCGACGTATGGATCCTTCGCGAGCAGCCTCATTCCCATTCCTCGGCGCTGCACCTGGACCAGG
>BNJU01001835.1_pt1 | contig 12909 bp, 15 predicted proteins | sample 8539281 | NCBI WGS metagenome assembly BNJU01 (sample SAMD00202456, study PRJDB9452) | human saliva metagenome | isolation source: human saliva | place: Japan
CTGCATGACACCTTCTGCTGACAGTACAGATACTTCACGTTCAAGTGCTACGTCCACCATGTAATACATACTGTTTGCTGTCGTCTGATTGTCCTATTTCAGTAGAATACTTGCTCTTTTAGTATATCATATTTACAATGGTTCGAAACTTGTATCACAAAGAGACTGAAATATCAGCTTTCCCAGTCCCTTTTCTATAATTTATAGTCCACAAGCTAATGCAAACTAGCCTTACTTTTAAAAAATTTTCTTCAATCTTGAGGGAGTAATTACAATTCTGTCCTATTCTCAATAGCTCTAAAGAGGGTAACTTCGTCTGCGTACTCGATGTCTGCTCACTGCTGGTCCTCGTGCTAGACGAGTAACCTTGATACCTGCAGGTTTGAGCAGGCGAGAGATACATGGAGGTCGCTTCGCCATCAGCTGTTGCATTGGTAGCTACGATGACCTCTGAAACCTCACTGTCCATAAGACGAGTCATAAGACTCTTAAGGTTGATATCATCCGGACTAATTCCATTCATGGGTGAAATCAACCCATGCAGTCATGGTATAACCCATGGTATTCCTGAATATTTTCCATAGCTTCGTTCTCGACTATCCTCTAGGACGAGGATAGTTGTTTAGTCCCCGACTTGATCTAGTGCAGATAGAAAGGATCTTCATCGGTTAAACGTCCACAGATAGAACAATAGGTCAACTCTCTTTAGCTGAAAGGAGATTTTAGCAAATTCGTTGACGTCATCATCCGCATTCCAATAGTATAAAAGGCTAGACGGGTTGCTGTCTTGATCTCAATACCTGGAAGTTTGAATAACTGTCAATCAACTTAGCAATAGGTGTTGGATAAAGCACGGCTTCCTTTCTAATTCATTGGATGGTGTTGGTTGTATAGATTGATAATGTCACGAGACAAGTGCTGCTAACATTTTTGGTTAAATTGGTATTATGAGGAAAGACTACTGCAACTGCAATTTGAGGATTTTCTGTTGGAGCATAGGCCACGGCATTGGTATTATTAGCTTTTTGACCACCAGCTACATAGCTTTCAGCTGTACCGGTCTTACCACTGATAGAAACAGTGGCGCCATCTGAAAACGCCCGTCCTGTCGTTAGGGGACTAGTTCCATGCGATACTTGGTCATCCTTGGTGCAAGATTGCCATATCTGATTCAGAAATATTGACCTTGTTGATTTCCTTGGTATTTATTGCTTGGATTAATTCCCCAGGCCACCCTTATCATTGTCGTATATTCCCTCGACAATATGTGGAGCTAGACGAACACCATTGTTGTAATAGTTTGCAACGTACTGGGCTAATTGCATCGAGTGTGTAGTTATCAAACTGGCCAAAAGCATTAGTTAAATAATTAGCCAAGTCAAATTTTTGGGGATAAATCCTGATCGATTCATCTGGCAAGTCAATCTCAGTAGAAACTCCTAGTCCATACTCTCCAAAGGTAGCACAGTTTACCCATAGCAGAATCCAGTTGGTTGATCTTAGCTGTCATATTAGGCCGATAAGGTTGTCCCATCATTTCAAGAGCAATCTGTACCATGTGAAGTATTAGAAAGAATACTCCAAGGCTTCAACTGCCGTGATTGGAAAAGATCCATAAGAAAGAGTGTACTAAGAATTGATTGGAGCAGAGCCGTCAAAAACAATCGGTTGATCTTTGAGAGTTTGATTACCAGACAAAATTCCTTTTCCATCCTGAGCTAATGGTTGCTGCCCTTAACGACGGATCCTGGCACAAAAACATGGTAACTGTACCTAATGAATCTGGAGTTAATTCTCCAGTTTCTGAGGTTATGCTTCATACCTGACATGGCAAGAACTGCACCAGTCTTGGGATTATAGGCTGCAGACATGACTCCTTCTGAATATTTAGCTCCGCCATTATCTAGTTCCGAATTAAAATAACTTTTGAGAAGGTTATCCACCCATCTTGGAAGCTTAGGGTCGATGGTTGGTTTGATATTTTTTCCCCTTGCTACCTTCTTCGATATTTTTGACACTCTCTATGTCTCCATGTTTGTCAATATGGATTTCCTTAACCGTGCGCTTTCATGAAGGACCTCTTCGTATTGTTTTTCTAGATAGGATGTTCCAACACGGTCATTGAGGGAATAGCCTTTTGTTTAAGATAAGTATCGACTTCTTCGCAGCTGGAAGACCTGATTTTTCGCTCGAAACACTTCCGATAATGGAAGATAAAGATGTTTTCTATTATTTTCGATCCCACGAAGTTGAAATGCTAATACCAGGGTAATTCCTTGGAAGCTGAAGCAATGATGGCCACCTGTGTGTCACTTAAGGGATCTGTTTGAATATTCCCAGTAGCAAAATTTCCTACAGCATTGAGTTGGCTAGATGTAAATCACCTTCTTTTCTTCCCTCCGTATACTCTATCTGATTAGAGTCAATGCTCGCGGCATTGTTATAGAGTTTAGATTCAGATGAGTTGAGTTGCCATCTGTGTCTAAGCGCTTTCTTTCGGAAGAGCTTCCTACTGTCTTTTCTATAGACAGCTGGATCGGCTAGTAATAATCAGCTATTTGGCGTTCCGTTAACTGAGGTGAGTGACTGTCACATAGCTTAATAGTTTTTGAAATATCCTTCAAATCTGTTGCAGTCATCTTGTTGCTTCTTGTAAAAAGCTACCACTTGCTAACAGTATTTTCCGCCAAGGGTTTTCCTGTTGCATCATAGATCTCCCACGAACAGAACCCGTCGTTACACGGGTTTGGCTGGCAGACGCTAGTTTATTTTCATAGAAGTCCTTATACAAAACTTGCATATAGAGTGCGCCCAATAATGGTCATAAAGAGTAAAAATAACTATCGCAAACGGTAAATTAAGCCGAATCGGAATCGAATGGCTATTAAATTTCCTCATACACATCAGTCTCATTTCTAATCAAAATTACACTCTTCACTTTGTACCATAATTTTAAAGAGAAAATTATGGAAAAAGGAAAGACTTTTGATTTTAGTTAAATAGGCGCCTATATGGTCAATAGATGTGGTATAATAGAAAAGCTATCTTTATTTTTCTATTTTTAGAATTTTATCTTTTGTATTATAATCAACAAAGGAGTCTTATAAACATGCAAGATATCTCTAGAATTATAGATCTTCACTTTGAAGAAATGACTGAGTTAGGAGCAAGTCATTGCCCGCTATTTCTTGCAGGTAGATACTATTCATGACGACTTGTCTTCTCAAGTCAGCTGAAAACTACATATTTCTCAGGCCGCTCTGACACGCTTTGCTAAAAAATGTGGCTTTACAGGTTATCGAGAATTTATCTTCAAGTATCAACATCAAAAAAACACCTTAAGCCTTCCTCAAGAGGATATCAGTCCATTAACACAACGAGTTTTGAGAAGCTACACTAATCTTCGAGAAACCTCACAAGAACTTATTGATCAGGAACAATTAGAACGCGTGGCTCAAATGATTGAAGATTCAGAACGTGTCTATTTCTTTGGAACTGGAAGTTCTGGCTTAGTTGCTCGAGAAATGAAATTTCGATTTATGAGACTTGGTGTGGTCTGTGAAGCCTTGACGGATCCAGATGGCTTTGCTTGGACAACTAGCATCCTAGATAAAAATTGTTTGGTCCTTGGTTTTTCTCTTCTCAGGAACAACAACTTCGTTATAGACAGCCTACTAGATGCCAAAGATATGGGAGCCAAAACAGTCCTCTTCACTAGCGCGATGAATAAGGAAACTCCAGTTTTCACAGAAACTGTTTTGGTTGCGAGTCAGAACCAAGCTTCCTATATCCAACGAATCTCTGCTCAATTTCCAATGCTACTGATAACAGATCTACTCTATGCTTACTTTTTAGAGATTGATCGCGAAAATAAGGAAAATCTTTAATAGCTATTGGGAAAAATAAAACTTAACGGCTATCGCCGCAATCAGAGAAAGGAAAACCCTAAGTTGCAAAGCAACTAGGGTTTTACTAGTTCAAAATAGTTCAACAAGTTTTAGCTAGCTAATCTATCTTTTTGTTCCTACAAGACTAACGATGATTCTAACGTCATCTATACTCTCTCAAAGAGTAATTTTTGAGTTCTCAGTATTTTTATTCGTCGTCTTTTTTCTTTCCCAACCGGCAAATCCAAGAAGCGCTCCTACAGCACCTAGAGCTGCAAGTGTAGCAGTTTTCCGTTCATACCTGTCTCTGGAAGATTGTATTGACGAATTGCAGGTGCTTGATAAAGTGTGCTGTCGGATACAAACTGAGCTAGGGCAATAGGCTGCTCGTTTTTGTATTCTAGATTTCATGGACAGCACCTTCTGAACCATTTACTCACCTGTAAACTCTGGTTTTTCACCGCGGATAAGTGCTTCATCACCATTCACTCCGCCTATGAACTCTGGTACTTCGCGAACAGATCCGTCTGCTCCATTAACACTACCTGCGAATTCTGGTGCCACTTCATGTCTAGATGCTTCATCGCCATTCACTCCGCCTGTGAATTCTGCTACTCATGAATAGATCCGTCTGCTCCATTCACTCCGCCTGTGAACTCTGGTACTTCTTGGATTGCTGGATCTGTTTTACTGATACTTCTTTCTTAGTTCCAACTAAGACAATCTCATCTTGTACTGCTTCAACAACTTCACGAAGTTTTTCAGTACGGCTTCCATCTACTGCCACTTCAGTAAGGATACGTTCTTTACCTTCACGACCTACCTGAGAAACGCGAGTTTCACCTTCTGGAAGAGTTGGATCATCTTGCTTAAGTGTCTTGAAGCCGATTGCTTCTTCTACTACTTCAAGACTTAGTAGATTATGAACTAAGACTTTATCTCCTTCAGTTGGAACAGTTGAATGTTTCACTTCTTCTTTTGGACTTGCTTGAAGTTGATTAATAGAAGCTAGTGCAGTTTCCAATGCCTTATCTACTGCATCCTGAGTCTTAGCCTCTTGAATCGCTGCGATAGCTTGTTCTGTCAATGTAACAAGTTTCTTCTTAGCTTTCTTTATCATCACCAAGCTCTTTTAGTCTTTCTTTCAATCGCTTCAGTCAGATTTGCCATAGCTTTATCGTAGTCCGGTTCCTCTGGTTGAGCAGGTTCTTCTGGTTTTGGATCCTCTTTCGGACTTGCTTGAAGCTGATTGATAGCAGCTAGACCAGTTTCCAATGCCTTATCTCACTGCATCCTGGGTCTTGGCTTCTTGGATAGCGATAAGGACTTTCTCCCAAGTTCAACCAGTTTTTCCTGTGCAGCTACATCATCGACAAGTTCAGCAGCTTTTTCTCGACTGCTGCAGCCAATTCTGCAATCGCCTTATGACGGTCAGACTTTAGACTCTTCTGGTTTACTTGGTTCTTCCGGTTTTGGATCCTTTTCGGAGTCGCTTGAAGCTGATTAATCAGAAGCTAGTGCAGTTTCCAAGGCTTTTATCTACAGCATCTTGTGTTTTAGCCTCTTGAATCGCTGCGATTGACTTTGCTCTGTAAGTTCTACAAGTTTCTTCTTAGCTTCTATCATCACCAAGTTCTTTAGTCTTTCTTTCAATTGCTTCTGCCAGACTTGCCATAGCCTTTGTCGTAGTCGATGGTTGGCTCTTCTGGCTTGCTTGGTTCTTCTGGTTTTGGTTCCTCTTTTGGAGTCGCTTGAAGTTGATTAATACCAGCTAGAGCATTTTCCAAAGCCTTATCTACTGCATCCTGAGTCTTAGCTTCCTGGATAGCAGCAAGAGCTTGTTCGGCCAACTCAACTAATTTCTTCTTAGCTTCTTTATCATCGCCAAGTTCTTTAGTCTTTCTTTCAATCGCTTCGGTCAGACTTGCCTATAGCCTTGTCATAGTTTGGTTCTTCGGCTGTTCTGGTGTTGGCGTATCATCTGTGCCATAATTTTCTTCCTTATCAAGGATCGTTTGCACAGCTGTTGCTGTCTTCAGAACTTGTGCATTGGCTTCACTTGCTGAAAGTTGCTCAGATAATTTATCCAAGTTTGACTTGGAAGGCTTGACGTGCCCTCTGGAGTATTCTTCAAATTTGTCTGGTCAAACTTAACCAACTCATCCTTCCAGCTCTTCATGGCTTGGATTAACTCTGCTTTGGTATAAAAGACATATCTTTACCATAAGTGATGAACTGGTCAACTTGGATACCAATATTTCTCGTAGTATCATTACGTTTTGGATCCAATTGCAGGGGTTACAGCATGCCAACCTTCTTCGAGTCCGGTCAAACGAACAAGAGTCTGGACCACCTTGACGAGTAGTGGCTGTACTACGAGTACTTCTTACCGTTGTACTCGAAGCTACCATAAGAGCCATCTTGATACTCGACTTTTCTACCGTCTAACGTTACTTTGTATGATACCGTGTCCTGGATCCACATATCCTGATCTCAAGACCTGTTCCGTAAGTAGGCTGTTACACTAGCTATTTTCTTCTGTTCTTCAGTCATTCGACCAAATGATGCCCAAGACTCAGTGTTTTGATATTTACCTGAAAAATTGGTTTCCATGATGCAGCTGGCTATAGGTCAAGTTGACTGGCCTGATCATCGTGACTCACCGATCTTTTGAAACACATTCAGCCTTCATTACTTGAACAGTTGCCTCAGTTTGCAAATCCAGCAAGGCATCGTCTGAAGCGCTCAGTCATTTTCACTTTAAAGTCAAAAGATTGAATCGGCTTGCTCCGTAAAGTCAATTGTCGGAATTGTCAAAGTCTTTTCTGTTTTCACCATCTTGGAAGGTCAAATCAGCTGTTGTATCCTTATAAACTTTACCGTGAACCCCTGTTCCTGGTTCAGTCACGACATGAACTGTTGCAGCTCCTTTACTACCAGCAACACGTTTAATGGTTACAGTAACTGGTTGACCTTTTTGAACTTCATAGCTTGTTTCTTTCAGCTCAAACATACCTTTACCAGCATTATTGAGCTGTAGATACCTTCAGTTGCAATAGCTTTTTCCAGTTTTGTTAACGAGTTTGATGGTATGTTCACCTGGAGCCAAAGTCATCTGTTTCATAAACCATCTAGCTGCGTTCGAGCCTGCATGTGGTTTGCACGTCTGCAACCTTTTGTCCATCCACGTAAAGCTGACATTTTCGCCGTGGTTTGGATCACACTGTAGATACGACATAAGCCTTGGATTCCAGTGAAACGGTGGGTTACACTCAGCATCTTTTTGGTTAGTCCCACATAGATGTTCCGCGGATACCTTCAGATTCATCATACCAGATTTGTTTTCTTTTATCAGCTGTTGTATTTGAATGGTAGTCCAATCGAGAGGGTAACCATCTGTTTTTCGATACTGCTTGGAGTCTTATAAACGAGAAGTTTGTCAAAATTGGGTTGGTGCACCAGTAATAGTCACACGAATCTTTTTGGGCTTCTACTGGTTGACCTTGGATGAGCTGACGATAACCAACAGTTGAGCCTTCACCATATGGTACACCGGCCATTGAGTTCAACGACTTGAATCCAGAGATGGCTGACCGCACGCGATATCTTCTTTGAGTTCAACCACGTCAAGCGTCTCTGACCAAGAGTCTACAGTGAATTCACCTGTCTTCGCATCATTGACAATGCCTTCATATATCATCTCACCATCTGTCAAGTGACTGCGGTACAGTGATTCTTACGGTAGAGCTTTGCAGTTACGGTTGTTCGTTTAGCAAAGTCAGTCGGCACACATTTGATCCAAGGTTGCTCGGAATTCTTTTCCAAAGCGACACGTCTGCATCTGCCGAATTTACGCTTCTTTTATTTGGTGGAATATTGAGGAAGAAGCGGCGTTCCTCGACCAACAGACGAGTAGATATCCATCAAATCTTTTGATTGATTTTTGATTTGTTGATTGTCATGGTAGACTAACCTGAACGAGATGAAACGTCTGCCACCAACTGGTACATATCTCCTTCTGGATCTCCATGGTTGAGATACTCATTCTTCACATCATCAGTGATTTTAGCTTTTCTTGACCCTTATGCCAAACTGGATCGCGTACCACGTTCATTACCGATCCAACGGACACTTGTTGGTTGAGCAGAGAAGATGTGATATCTCCTCAGCTTCCTTGATGTACTTGAACCACTCATCAAAGGTATAAGTTACTTTTTGAGCTCCGCTACCAGCGCGCCGTCCATCAAACTTCGATAAATTACCTTGTTTCGTATTTAGGATTGCCAAGTTTCCTGAGTTGGTTGAGGTAGTATCTGTACTCTTTCTCCAGTTGCAACATGTAGTAGGATGGTTGGCATCCCATGGTGATAAGTAACGTATTCATGTCATGTAGTTGCTGGTTAGAGATCTCTTCGAGAGGGTCTCTTACCACCTTTCCACATGGACCGTGACAGCGTATGTTTTGTGTGTGGAAAGGTTGAATTACTACGTCCATCATGGTGTTTCTACAGCCATAATGGTTCGTTTGAATCCGCAGCCATGCAGAGTCTTAAATCACTGATCTCTGTATCAGGTTGGTTGGATTGAAGTTTTGAGGATCTTGACCATCATCAGAGTCGAGTATAGGTGTTCGTACCGCATAGTGGATGAAGGCGCAAATTCTTCCTTTGTGTGTTAATCAGGTGAGCCTTGCTTGGAAGTGGACCATAGCGGCAACAGCTCTGTTCTGGCCCATCTTTTGGATCAACCGCTGGGTAGCGAGTTACTGGTTTTGGATCTTTCAATGTCTGCTAAATAACTTGGTTCACTCCTTTATATGTTGGATAGTCGGCCTGTTGACTCGCATTGACTGCGATATCCTGCAATTTCTTTGGCTTGGAATCCCTTGAACCAAAGGCTAGCGTAGCTGCTGCCCTTCATTATTGTCTCTGAGTTGCTGGCATGGTCTTCGATCTGTGCCTTTCAAGCGGTAACGAACGTCGAAGGAACCTGGCTGACTGACTTTATAAACAACCTTGATGACACGAGTTCCTGCAAAGAGTCTTACTCACAACTACTAAGTCTTCTTCTGGCACTCTTTTGAGTTGTAGCATTGACGGCTTTGCCATCAATTATGAGACAATCATCATACTCTCTTTATTCTTCTTGAAGAAGTCAGTCTTCTCAATTTCCTGCTTTATAGTTATGGTCAAACTGAGTTCCAACACTGTCTCCAACAAAGTATCGTTTTCTTTGACTGGATTTCCTTCTTCGTACTTCGTGTTAGACCAGACATCTCGACCGTATTCAACTCCCTTAGTCAGGTATAATCCATCTTGGTTGAAAGGAATATTCGTTGCTTCAAATAGCAGCTGTTTCGTTCGAGGCCCTTGCGCCCTTCGTGCATCGATAGTAACGATTTCCCGTTATCGCACTTGGTACCAGTACTTTCACGCCATCGTTGTGATCATGTCCTTAACCCATTTCGATTGTTCGGGTGAAACGATGTCCGCCACCAAAAGCGATTCTTTTCAGAGACACCATTGTCAACGGTTTCCGTGTTGGTGAACACCGAGAACTTTTCCTTAGCTGTCTACGATCCACCACCAGATAAAACCAGATACAGAAGTGGTTTGGTAGGTGATACCGGTCGTTCCTTACCTCATCATAAGACTCAACAGATCAGATGAGTTCGTCTGCCTTAAGGGATTAAGCCAGCTCGGATAGATGTTTTAACTCATTTCGAGCTCAGGTCAGTTGGGTAGCCAATCGTACTAATGGCTTCTCTGGTTGATGTGTCTTGTGATCCGCTAAAGGTTTAAAGGTTGCTGCTGTTTGGGCTAGCGATTGGAAGAGACCGGAGCTTCTACAAGAGCAAGGTCGTTTTGCTAGCCTTTTCCAAACTCCTTCTTGTTCAGAAATGGATGTCCTTTTCTCTAAATAGAACCGTAGTTCAGAAGATGGAGTGAGTTTTTCTTTTCGCTGTTTGGAGCCAACGTTATAGTAGAACTGGGCAGATTTTCCACCACGAATGTGGCCTTCACCAGTTTCTTTATTGGCTTCTAGGAAGTAGAGCAACGGTAAGAATCAAATTAGAGTTACCTTAAAGATACCAGAGCCTGAAACGAGGTGGCCGTTGCTCTCGGCATTGTAAGTACTATGAAGCCATAGTGGCAGCAGTAGCTGGTTGACCTCATAATTGATATGTTTCAGGTCTTGACCGTACATTGATAATAGCTCTATTTTTCTTTTCCGCTTTCAGGATGGAGCCACTCTCTGTAGGTTTCAAAATGCTCTTAGTTTCTACTTTTGGGCTATCCTTTTCGATACAATAGCTGAAGTATCAAGTTTTTCACTGGTGTATCAGGATAAGCACGGTCAGTAATTTTCTTCAGGGAGTAAAATCACTGATTTCTTCTACTGTATTTTCTGCAAGAGTAGCTGGTTTTTCAGCTACTTCTTTGTAACCTAGAGGTTCCGTACTTGTATCAGCTACTTCTTTTACTTTGCTATCCACTTCAAGTTTTGGTTCCGTTACGACTTCATTGGCGAAAACATTTACTGATGCACAGCAAGACCAACAACTACAGAAGCAACACAAACCAGTTAGCTTTACGAATACTAAATATTCTACCTTTTTCAAAAATATTGTTTCATCAAATACTCCTTAATCCCCCAGAGTAGTCAGCTACTACCCAAGCCCAGTTTCACCTGGAGACGACTTTGTTTTATGCATGAATCCCTTTTTAAGTAATCGCACATTTTCAAATATAATACTCCGATCAGATAAATCCTCTTTCGAAATTGTTTTTAGTATAATAAATATACTATATCATTCTAAAAATTCAATACTTTTTGGTGTTTTATTAAAAATTTTACTCCACTGTTTTCTTATACTAAAATCCTAAAAGTGGCTTTGCCATTTTAGGGATTATTCATTTCTGAAATGATAGTAAGCACCCAACATACCAGCAGTATTTTGATGGTGGGCGAAACTCTAGTCTTAGTCGTAAGCTTGGTACCAAGGCTTTTTCAAGGCTGCATGCGAATCTTAGGTTTCGAGAGCCAGCTTCCTGTCCCATGATGCCACCACCAGGATGACAACTTCAGAGTGCAGCTACGTAACAAATATTCCTTCAGAGCACCCGTGCTCTACCACACGGTCCAATACCTGCTGTACAATGCTATTACCCTCAGTAGCTTCTTGAAAAGTCTGCGACCATTCCAGACTGATCGACATCATCTCCGTGGGCTTCAGCTACATGTATTGAACCAGAGCTGTGGTTGAAGCTGGAAATCTGGAAGCTCCATCTTGCATGTGCGTGCAACCGGCTTCACATGCTGAATTACTATAACCATGGAAAACTTGACCGTCTGCGGTTAAGCAACCACCAATTTCCCGTTCCAATGGTTGAGCAGAGAGTAATACCTGCTCCTTACCTGAACCAGAAACAGCTTCTGCTGGAGCCTGCACCAGTTGTCATCATTTCAATCTCACAAGGAATCTTAAAAGTTCCTTCAATTTCTTTTCCCGAACTGAGTACCAGCATAGTTTGGGGATTTGAGGACCAACGCATGATTTCTCCCTTGTCAGTCGACGTCCCGCAATGGCCACACCTGCCACTGGACGCTCTAGTACGCCTAGCTCGATATCTTTTGTTTTGTGGAAAATGTGGGGACCACCGCGCATGCCAGGCCTCAGTTGCTGCACTTCGTGAGACTCTACAAGTGTCCATGCCTTGGTCCAGTCAGCCATGTTTGAGTATGGTTCCACCAGTATCGTGCAGCATAGTAGCCATCAGCCTCACGTTGATTGAAAGCTCATCGCACGTTTCACGAATCAATGCCGCAACTGTCTTCTACCACGACTGGACGATCTTCTTCGGTCACTGGTGTAAAGTGGAGAACGGGCGATCCCGATGTTGAGTCCTTCATTGATTTTCAAGACTTCTTTAATCACACGGTACATGTGCGCAGGCTGCAGTCAATTTACCGATGATAAGCGTTGATCGTCTTGCCAATTCACGCGCTGTTTCACAAATCTTTACGTCACTGCAATCAATTGGTTAGTTTCAAAGAAGAGTTCTGGCATAGCACCACCGGTACCGCGATACCGGCGTTTTTGCTCATGAGACGTCCACCTGCGACTGCTCATCTGGACCAGTAAAGACAGTGCAGTCTGCCTGCAAGGCTAGCGCATGTTGGATCTCTGGGCACTTGCCATAGAGGTTCTTGCAACTCCGATAACACGTGGGTTTTTCAACGTTTCTGTGTAAAGACTTGGAGTCAAGCAACACCTGCTGTAGTGGGGAATGTTGCCGATGGCGCAGTCTGTATTTGGTGCTGCAGCACTGTATCGTTCCAGTATTTTGCTACACGTACTCGGGCCGAGCGGAAATAAATTGAGTGGGATTGTTGCGATAGCGTCTCCTCCCAGCTTTCAACGCATGCGTGCGAGTTCAGCCACTATGCTAGTATTGTTGCAAGCTGCGTGAGCGATGATAGTCAATTTACCTTTGTATGCGCATATCTTCTTCTGAATCAATTTGCGGTCTTCTACGCTGGTAGTCTGCTCACCTGAAGAACCATTGACGTCAAAGTCGCTTGAACACCTTGTATCAATAAAGTATTGAACCAAGGCACGTGTACGTTTCTGGGCTAACTACCCAGCATCATCGTAACATGCGTGAGGCGGGAATGACACCTTCATAGCATTTTTAAATCCTGACGCCAGATTTCTCTACAATTTTCTTATTTTCTGCTCGAAGAGGCAGATTAATTTTTCTTGTTTTAGTATACACCTTGCAAGAGCTTTCCAGTATATTCTGGTGCACTTAGAATTTAATTTCTCTTTTGGCCTTGATCAGCTGTCGCTCCATTGAAAATGGTTTCATCCATTTCATTCTGTGGTGTATTTCAAACAATTTTCCATTAAATCCAGCTTGCCAAAATGCTCGGAGTCCACAGCCAAAGGTAAAGGCAGAGCCACAGTATAAGAGTGAAAGCCGGATGGGTGAAAGAATCATAATGATTAAAGAGGTTA
>BNJU01003019.1_pt1 | contig 12882 bp, 19 predicted proteins | sample 8539281 | NCBI WGS metagenome assembly BNJU01 (sample SAMD00202456, study PRJDB9452) | human saliva metagenome | isolation source: human saliva | place: Japan
AAAAGCTTGTAAAAGCTTGATTTAACAGGGTTTATCCGATTTGGATAAACCTTTTTTTCTTTGTTTTGCCATAAATTTTTTTGGTTGATCATCTAACATTTTAACCTATTGAATAATTATTACTAGTGTAGGTTCGAAAATGTTAAGAAGTATTTTAGTTCTTTTAGAACCTTAATTTTTGGAATGTTAAAAACCTTTGAACTTAAACATAAAAACAATGGAAATCCATTGTTTTTGTTATAACTATACTACTATAAAAGGAGGTTTTTATGAAAACGTTTAAACAAGCATTGAAGCATATCTAAAATCATTAAATGAAGAACATACTATTTATGTATTAAAAGGCTTTAACTATTGGTTAGATGCTCTTGATACAGATTTATTTTTAGGAGGTAAAACTGTAAATTCATATAAAAATTTAATAGAAGCTATTCAAAGATTGTCTAGTACAACTAGAGCAGTGTTTTTATTGTATGAAAATCTTATTTATTTACATGATCAAAATATGTTGAACGCTATTGAAGTGTTTACACAATATAAACTAGTTATAATTGAAAAATGATTATTTTGATAGCTATTACCCAGGATTTCGTTCTGATATAGAAACAATTAAAAATGATTTCGAAAGTGAAGAAGATAATATAATTCAAAAATTCTATTGTGATATTCAAAAATAGATAACACTTTATTTATGAATTATAATGAAATTCCTGATAAAGAGTTTAAGACTATTAAGTTGACAGAAGTAAGAATAAATTTTGAAGTAGATAATAGTCTTGAAATAGAGTTATATAGTAATATAAATCACTTGGCACTTCAGGGAATTATTTTTGAGATTTTAAATTTTGGTAAAGGGAAAATTTTATGTGAAAAAGAAGGAGAACACGGTAGAAGTATAGGAATAATCAGAAAAAATTTGAATCTATAAATTTATTTATTACAGTTAAAGATGATTTTTAATAAGCATGATGTTGAAGAGAGCGACTATAAAGAATATCTTGAAATTTTTACAAAGAAAAGGATCCCTCATATAATTTTTTTAGATATTCAAATATATCATGACCCAGATGAAAATACTGAAACAAAAGAAATAAGCCAAGCTGTTATAATTGATAGAATAGTCAAGAATTGTATGAAAGCTCAAAAGGAGGAGCAGTTCAGAGATATTTTTGTTACAGCTCCTACAGGTGCAGGGAAGTCTGTAATGTTCCAGATACCAGCAATTTATTTGTGGCAGAAAAAGTGATCTAGTAACAATAGTTATAAGTCCTCTGATCGGGCTAATGAATGATCAAGTCAATAACATACAATCAATGACGAAACTAGCTGAAACAATTAACTCGGACTATACACCGTCACAAAAAGAAAATGTTTTAGAACAAATAAAGAACGGTGATAAATCCATCCTCTATCTATCACCAGAGACTTTGTTGTCTAATACAGATATTACAAATCTAATTGGAGATCGGAAAATTGGTTTATTAGTTGTTGATGAGGCACACATAGTTTCCACATGGGGGAAATCATTTCGTCCAGACTATTGGTATCTAGGAGAATTTATTTCAAGACTTAGAAAAAGTGAGAAATCTAATCAGAACTTTCCAATTGCAACCTTTACCGCAACAGCGACGTATGGTGGTGAAGACAATATGTATTTAGACATAATTGAATCACTACAAATGACTGCTGAAACATTTTTAGGTAGGGTGAGACGGGATGATATCGATTTTGAGATTACTAGTAAAAACTAAAGAGATAAATTATCAGGATGAAAAATTATTAGTAGCTGTTGATAGCATTAATAAACTTCAAAAGACAGGAGAAAAACGCTTGTTTATGTTCCATATAGAAATCATATAAATGATATATATTCCAGATTAGAAAAATCAGGAAAAAAATTGGTAAATACTCTGGGGAGATGTTTTTCAGGGAGAAAAATGAAACATTAGAAAAAAATTGTTAATGGTGATGTTGTGTTAGCAACTAAAGCATTTGAATGAGGGATTGATATTAATGATATTAAATACGTATACCATTTTGCCCCAACAGGGAATATTTCTGATTATTTACAGGAAATTGGAAGAGCTGCTCGTGCAAGAGGAATGAACAGTGTCGCTCTAACTGATTTCTTTAAAGAGGATTTTCGTTACATTAATCAATTATTTGGAATGTCTGCTATTAAACATACGCAAGTTATCGCTGTATTAAGGAAAATTAATGATCTATATAAGAAATATAAGAAGCGTAATTTTTGGTTTCGCCGATGAAGTTCTCACATATTTTTGCAAACGAATCAGATGCAATTAGAATAGATGCTCCAGTTAAAAAAACAGCGTTGTTGATTATAAAAAGACTTTGAATTACTAAATTCTTCAAATTATATTCCATTAATTTTTAAACCTAGAAGTATGTTTACTAATGCGTATTTTTTATGGTTAAAAGATGGTTTTTGTTGATAAGTTAGTATCTAGTGATAATTTTAAATATTTTAGAAAAATACAGATGCCAAGAAATCATACATATGAAACATACACAAATCCGGTTAAAGTTGAGTATGACGGGAAACGTATGTTCTTGATTTTTAAAAAGATGTGGGAAAGAAAAATATAAGGATTTATCTTTTGCAAGTTTTTAAATATTCATTTTATAACAATGAATTAAGTGATTTTTGACTTTAAAGTTAATGAAGAATTAATTCCTAAAACAATAATTGAGATAAAATTCAATAAAAATCAATTTTGATGACGCGATTATTGAGATGTCTAATATCTTAAATGCATTAAAAGACATTTTTGATGATATTAGGCAATCTAGAAAAGCATTCACAGTTCGAGAGCTGTCTGATAAACTTAGAGAACGTCTATCGTTTAAGAACACATATACTCCAGATCTCTTAGCACAATCAATGATTTATATTTTGAATAATATTGATACGGGTCATTTTGTAAGTCAAAATTTTGCAACCTATAATTCACAGACAGATAAGTGGAATATTCAAACAGCTTCTTATGATACTAGAATAAAAATAATAAGACAGGCTAGATTATCACTAACTAGTAATACAAATGCTTTTACAGATTAGTATTAAAAATAAAAATAGCAACAAAGACATTAGAATATTATTAGCTCAAATTATTGAAATTTTAGAATTAGCAGAAGTAAATATACGTACAGGAGATAATCCAGAGTTTTTGTACGTGTTAACAACTCAATGCGATTGAAAAATTATTAACGATAAGTTTTTATAAAAAGTAAAAACGGTTGAGCTGGTTAAAGAGAAGCATGATAATTCAACTAGAATAATGGTAGCTTTTTTACTCAACTTTCAACAAAAGAGGATCGTTGGGATTTTATTGAGCAATACTTTTTAGGTCAGTTGGATATTACAGATATAAAACAGCTAAAGGAGACTAAGAAGCTGTCTAAAAAGAAGATGTCTTTTATAACAAATAAAGTGAACTTTCCATATTCTAGCTGGGAAGAGGCAAAGTAGTATTTCACCTGATGAATTTTATACAATTAATGATATACCGATACCCACTTATTTTTAGCTGGAGAGTTCACATTAAATAATGAGTCATATCCTTTTTCATATGTTTGGGAGGATAGAAAGATGATTGTGTATAATCCTGAAGAAACAGAAAAAAACTATCAAGAACACAAACTGTGAATGGAAAGTTATTTCTGAACAGGATTTGAAAATAGATGATTTTATGTAGAGAGATTAGCAGTGGTTTATTTAATACCTAAAAATAGAGATATCAATGAATTTCATGGTTCATCTGGAGAAATGCGTCTTATAATGAATTTAAAAACTATCAGATAAATGGTATATATTTCATTCTATTAAATGGTCAAGAATTGTATATGAAGTGATTTGAATAGAGATGGTTTCAAACAAAGTGAATCTGATTTTGTTATCTTTAATCCAGATTATGGACTATTGACCTTAGAAGTAAAATCAGGTGGTTTTGTAGTAGAAGATAATAGATTAAAGCAGATTAGAAGAGATACTAATGAGGTTGTATCATGTAAAAGTCCAATGGATCAAGCGGATGCTTCAAAGTTGATGTTTCTGAGTATATTGACGGATCATTTTACTAAATTTGAGGATAGATATCCAGTTTATTCGATGGTTTGGTTAACTGATGTATCATCTAAGGATATAAAAGGCAAATTTCCACACGACTATCATATAAGACAAAAATACATTTTTGCACGAAGATTTAGAAAATGTTGAAGAAACATTGATAAAGTGTTTTGAATTTTATAAAGTTCTTCCCCAAAAAGAAGAACAATGAGATTATTGCTAAAACGATAAAATTTAATTGCTCCAGAAGTTACATGCGATTCCTGCTCTACATACTGAAATTGAAGATGAAAAATTATTTTATAGATCGTATGACTACACAACAAGGATATTTATTGGATTATTTTGGAAGAACAAAAATTGCTGCTATTCAAGGGGTGCAGGGACAGGGAAAACAGTTCTGGCGGTTGAAAAAGCAAGAAGATTAAGCCAAAAATCAAAAAGTAGTTTATTTATGTTTCAATAGAATGTTAGTTGAATATTTAAAGAAAAAGTATAATGATGAACTACCAAATGTTGATTTCACTAATTTATATTCTTTAACGGCAAAAAGCATTAAAGAAAGTTAAAGTAGAAAAACAAGATATTTTATATTTCTTAAAAAACATTTAGAGGATTATCCGGATATTTGGAATTATGATTCAGTTATAATTGATGAAGGACAAGATTTTTCAAATGATGAAATTACTGAATTAAAAGAATTCCAAGAAATTAGTAATGAAGAAGGAAGTTTTTATATCTTTTATGATAAAAACTCAGTTAGTCCAACAAAAGAAATAATTTAGAATGGTTACAAAAATATGGACTGTCGTTTAATTCTGTCAATAAATTGTCGTAATACATGTGTTGCAGAAACAGCATTAAGTCCTTTAGGGATCAATGGTGTAAAGACTAAAATGCCAATAAAAGGAGAAACTCTTGATGAATATTTCTGAAGATGAAAATGGATTCTATTGAATGGATTAATATACGTGAGCTGACGGATAATGGGATCAAAAAGATCAAATTACTATTTTATCTGTCAAAGGCGAAGGTCAATCTATTTATTCGAATAGAACAAAAATTGGAAAATTATTCCATTTCTTCTGAAAAAGGAATCGGGGAAAAATATTGTTCACAACTGTTAGAAAATTTAAAGGTTTGGAGTCAGATTTTATTTTTATTAGTAGATGTTGATGCTGAAACGTTTAGAGATGAAGAACAAAAAGATTATTTTTATGTTGGTGCTTCAAGAGCTAGAAACAGATTATTTATTACTTCTGTTGTAAGTGAAGAAGAGAGAAACAAATGGTGCGAGCTATTACAAATGGTAAAGCTACTGAAAAAGAATGAGATTAGCTTCATATTTGAAGGTCACATTAAAGTAAAGGGATACTATTTATAAAGTAAACATGTCTTATTAAAAAGTAGCTTTTATGTTATTTTTGTACACTGCTAAAAACAAGTAAGGGAGTATAAGATTAATTATTACAATGGAAGGAGAAAAATTGAACCAAAAAGAATTTCAAACAATAATAAAGAAAAACTTTTAAGCATATCCCTGATTCTCTAAGTAATTTTAGAGATGTCGATGATCGTGAATTTTTGCGGATAAATTATCATCGATGTGATATGGTCAAAATGCTGAAGGATACTTTAAACATGACAATGTACCTAATCCATCACAAAGATTTCATCTCATAGAAGCGTATTTTTGAATATAAATTTAGCAAGATGAAAGACAAGGAGTATTTTAAAGACTCGAATTAGGTAGAATTCGATGTCCTCAGTTGATGCTGTGGATTGCAGAGATTACTCAAATACCAGAATCAGTTTTAAAAGATGCTTATAATTATATAGTTAAAGCTGAAGATGAATTATTCCATAAAAAAAGAGATAAAGAAAGGCTTACTTGGAGCTGATAAGTATTGGGAAACAATGACACAAAATTCAAATATTACCCTTTATTGAATTTAAAACCAAATTCAAATATCCAGAAATAAGTAAAATCATTAAATCAGCAAATAATTGGGAAGAAATTATTTTAAATTGTCAAAAAAATTAGATTTCCAAAAAAATAGTCTATATTTACTTTTAATTAAATAATTCTATAAAAACAGAACTTATTATTTGTAGTAAACTAAAATAAATTTTTCCTCATCCTGCAACTCTCTTTAAAGAAAAAGAGTATTGCTGAAGCTGCCATCCTATATGATACTTCTGATTAAAAATTTATTTAAAGTGTTTTTCAGTCTACGAGGTAGTGTAGATGTTAATCAATTATGTTCAGAAGGTAAAGCTTAATCTAGCTGAACAATACAAAATGAAACCCGCCTGTGAAGGTGGGTTTTTTTGTTTCTGGATATATACAGATTATACAGGAAAATTCTTTAACTTAAGTTGCTAAAAGAGTCTAATTTTTGTACAATAATGCTATGAAAATACTGAAAAAATCAGCCCTTGTCCTTCTTACTTTCCTTATCTTGTTTTTAGTAGGGACATTTATCTTTCATCGTATCAGCTTAGAAAAGGAACAAGCCTCTCTAACTCCTATGGGCAAAACTGTTCTCGTTAATGGGTACAAAATCAATGTTTACGTTGAGGGGGATGGTCCAGAGACAATAGTGTTTCTATCTGGTGCTGGAATTGCTTCACCTATATTGGACTTTAAGAATGTTTCGGATTCCTTATCAAAAAAATATAAGGTGGTCATCGTGGAGCGGGCTGGCTATGGTTATAGCGAGGATAGTAATTATTCCAGAGATGTGATGGAAGTTTTGTCTGAGACACGTCAAGCTCTATCACAAGCAAATATATCAGGACCTTTTATCATTCTGTCTCATTCCATGGCTAGTCTTGAAAGTCTGGCTTGGCAGGAAAAGTATCCTGATGAAGTGAAAGCCTTGGTTGGTCTGGATTGGGCACTGCCAGCAAGTTATGAGGATTTAAAGGATAATCAGGCCTTGCTTACTGTGGCTTATTGGAGCAGTAAGCATTGGCTTATTACGCTATTTCCTGAGTCCTTTTTATATAAAAATCCAACTCTGACTGAAGCTGAACGACAACAATATAAATTACTAGCATATAAGCAGTTGATGTCACAAGCCATGCTTCATGAATCCCGTTTGGCAAAGGAAAATGCTAAGAAAGTTCCCTCTAGCATCAATCCGAAAATTCCCACCTTATTACTGGTGTCTAACGGTGAAGGCACGACCTTTAGCCAATCAGAATGGCAACATTATGCAGAGAGATTTGCAAAGCGATCAGTCTAATGTTCAAGTCATCTATATGGATGCGCCTCACGAACTTTATCATTATCAAAATAATGAACTTGTTTCTCGAATTGAAGATTTTTTAACAGAGTAACTGTGATTTAGAAAGTTATTTTGAACTGATGCCAATAATTGAGAGGGGACATTTTATGAAGAACACTTATATTTTACTTAGACATGCTCATTCAAGATTCTCGAGTGATGATTTTAATAGAACATTGTCGGAAAAAGGATTTTCTTCTCTTGAACAGTTGGAGTTTTTAAATGCTTGTAAAATAGATTACTTTATTTTCAAGCCCTTATAAAGCGAGCTTTTGAGACAGTAAATAGTTCTCCCGTTCAATTTGATAAGATAGTACTTGATAATCGTTTACGTGAAAGAAAATTATCCTCAAGATTTATTGAAGATTCTAAGTTTGAAGAAACGATTCATATATTTATGGCAAAATCCAGATAAATCACTTATTGGAGGTGAGTCTAACTCGAGAAGCATTAAAGAGAATCTTAGATTTGTTGAGGACTTGGAAAAAAAGATATTCAGATAAAACGATTTTGTTAAGTTCTCATGGGAAATTTACTAGGAATCTTAATCAATCATTTTGATTCAAGTTTTGATTATAAAAAATGGGAACAGATGACCTTTCCAGACTGTTTTCTAGTTGACAAAGATGAGAGTGTGAAAAGAATTATGCCAGATACTTTTAGATAATCATTTAGCTCAATCTATGTGATTTTTATTTTCTGTTATTGTAAATAGAATAGAAGGAAAAATAGCCATGATATTCGATCAGTCCTTGCAAAGCCTACCTACATGAAGTAGATGATGTTCTTGTAGCTTGGGAAGAAAAACCAAGTGGAAATTTTGAGATGGAAGCTCAGTTGCTTGCAGCCAATTACCATAAAAATCTTTACCGTATTCTTTCATTCATACTGCCTCATTTACAAGAATTTTATGGGTATTTCACAGATGAAGAAGCTACTGAAAAATTGGGTAAACCCATCATCGAGCCAGAAAGACAAACCGTTACTTTCTGCGATCAAACTTTTGATGATATTCATATCTTTTCTTTTGACTATCAGGGGCAGGCATTTGAGAGTCTGGAGAATTTTGCCATTGATGGTTAAGGTCTGTTTTCAGTTTTTAAAAAGAAGGAGAGACTGATGAGTACTGCTGATTTTGTCTTTTATTGAGAGTAAAGACCCCATATTCCTAGATTTACAAGACTTTTGTACTGCTTTTGAGAAAAAAATTCCCAGGTACTTTTGATCAGAGAAAGGACGAATCCTGAAAAAGCTTACTCGCTTTCTTGGGATTATCAAAGTCCTCAGCTTACTTTGGAAAGTTCACTGAGTAGCAAGAAAAATGTTTTTGTGATTGATTACTTTGATTCAACGAACAGGTTACAAGATTATGCCTCCTATATCATCTGGCTTCGGAAATGGTTTCCACCTGAAGAGAAAGTTTCTTTTTGTGATGAAGGATATGAGTATGTGTTTGAACTTCCTAGTGATTTATCCCAGAAAGAGTTAGAAAACTACTTACGAACAAGGTTTGATGAGTGAAGAAGAAGTTCAAAAACGAATAATGATATGGAGAAGTTGAAAAGGAGAATCAGATGCTTACTAAAGATGATATGTTAGTTGCTTTGCATGATGCAATTACTGAAGACCAAGAATTTGAGTTGGCAGACGAGATTGTAGATGCCATGGAGGCTTACCCTCAACCCTTTGATTTGGTTGACCCCTGTCTTAGACTTTATTTCCAAGCATCTAGAAGTAGATTTTGGGGCTCCAGGTGAGTTGGTTCACTTTGTGGAGCAATTTTATCATCAAGGCTATGAGGAATTATTGATGAGTCAGTTCTAAAAAGTCCAACTGTGCATAACATCTGGATGCTTCATCGATGCTATAATGACAATGATCCAAATCTAGTCCGGCAGATTCAGACTTTTGGTTGGAGAACTGAAGAAGGATAAGACTCTTGATTCACAAGTAAGAAGCATGATTGAAGACTTAACTTGGTAGAGGAGGTGATGCAGCATCACCTTTTTATCTTTTTCTTAGGGATAAAAAATTTTTCGATATAAATTAACACTTGTTTTTCCTTAGACATTTGCACTATAACAGGGTGTTATTAGGGCTTTCTTTCCTATGTTGAAAAAGAAAGGCAGTTTTTGGTGTCTTAAGGAAACTATTAAACCAGAATTTCTGACTCAAAAGCATTATTTTTAAGAGAGAAATATCTAATTTCATAATCTATAAGCAAACGCTTGCATTCCTTTTTAATTGGACTATAATAGGTTGGTATAAATCCTTCTGTAATAGTATTGAGAAGGTGTAGAAAAGTAAGGATTTAGAATATTTGTAGTCAAAAATACAATGTTATTTCTTACTAAAAGGGAGATAAATATGGCAATGATAGAAGTGCAACATCTTCAGAAAAATTTTGTGAAGACAGTTAAGGAGCCGGGCTTGAAGGGAGCTTTGCGCTCCTTTATTCATCCTGAAAAGCAAACCTTTGAAGCGGTCAAGGATTTAACCTTTTGAAGTTCCAAAAGGGCAGATTTTAGGATTTATAGGGGCAAATGGTGCTGGGAAGTCAACCACCATCAAAAATGCTGACAGGGATTTTAAAACCGACATCTGGTTTTTGTCGGATTAACGGCAAGATTCCACAGGACAATCGCCAAGATTATGTCAAGGATATTGAGTCGTTTTTCGGACAACGCACCCAGCTATGGTGGGACTTTGGCTCTGCAAGAAACCTACACGGTTTTTGAAAGGAGATTTACGATGTCCCAGACTCGCTCTTCCACAAGCGCATGGATTTTTTGAATGAAGTCTTGGATTTGAAGGACTTTATCAAGGATCCCGTGCGGACTCTTTCGCTAGGTCAACGGATGCGGGCGGATATTGCGGCTTCCTTGCTTCACAATCCCAAAGGTTCTCTTTTTAGATGAGCCGACCATTGGTTTTGGATGTGTCGGTCAAGGATAACATTCGCCGGGCTATTACTCAAATCAATCATGAGGAAGAAACAACTATTCTCTTGACCACTCACGATCTTAGTGACATTGAGCAACTCTGTGACCGGATTTTTATGATAGACAAGGGGCAAGAGATTTTTGATGGAACGGTTAGCCAGCTCAAGGAAACCTTTTGGCAAAGATGAAGACTCTTTCCTTTGAACTGGTACGCAGGTCAAAAGTCATCTCCTTTCTCACTATGAAGGCCTGCCAGATATGTCCATTGATAGACAAGGAAATAGTCTGACTATTGAATTCAATAGTTCCCGCTACCAATCAGCTGATATTATCAAGCAAACCTTATCTGATTTTTGAAGTCCGTGATTTGAAGATGATGGATACGGATATTGAGGATATTATCCGTCGCTTCTATCGAAAGGAGCTCTAAGATGGTCAAATTGTGGAGACGTTATAAACCCTTTATCAATGCAGGGATTCAGGAGTTGATTAGCTATCGAGTTAACTTTATTCTCTATCGGATTGGTGATGTCATGGGGGCTTTTGTCGCTTTCTATCTCTGGAAGGCTGTCTTTGACTCCTCCCAGGAGCCTTTGATTCAGGGCTTCAGTATGGCGGATATCACCCTCTACATCATCATGAGTTTTGTGACCAATCTTTTGACCAGGTCTGATAGCTCCTTTATGATTGGGGAGGAGGTCAAGGATGGGTCCATTATCATGCGCTTGTTGCGACCAGTGCATTTTGCGGCTTCTTACCTCTTTACGGAGCTTGGTTCCAAGTGGTTGATTTTTATCTCTGTTGGACTGCCATTTTTAAGTGTCATTGTTTTGATGAAAATCTTGTCTGGGCAAGGGATTGTAGAAGTACTGGGATTAACCATCCTTTATCTCTTTAGCTTAACCCTGGCTTATCTGATTAACTTTTTCTTTAATATCTGCTTTGGATTTTCAGCCTTTTGTATTTAAAAATCTATGGGGTTCCAATCTACTCAAGACTTCCATAGTGGCCTTTATGTCTGGAAGTTTGATTCCCTTGGCTTTTTTTCCAAAGATTGTTTCAGATGTTCTCTCCTTCTTGCCTTTTTCATCCTTGATTTACACTCCGGTCATGATTATTGTTGGGAAATATGATGCCAGTCAGATGCTTCAGGCACTCCTTTTTGCAGTTCTTCTGGCTCTTAGTGATGGTGGGTTTGTCTCAGTTGATTTGGAAACGAGTCCAGTCATTCATCACGATTCAGGAGGTTAGTATGAAAAAATATCAACGAATGCATCTGATTTTTATCAGACAATACATCAAGCAAATCATAGAATACAAGGTGGATTTTGTGGTTGGTGTCCTGGGTGTTTTTCTGACTCAAGGCTTGAACCTCTTGTTTCTCAATGTACTCTTTCAACATATTCCATCCCTAGAAGGTTGGAGCTTTCAAGAGATAGCATTTATCTATGGCTTCTCCTTGATTCCTAAGGGTTTGGACCATCTCTTTTTTGACAATCTCTGGGCTTTAGGTCAACGACTAGTCCGAAAAGGAGAGTTTGACAAGTATCTGACTCGTCCTATCAATCCCCTATTTCATATTCTGGTTGAGACCTTTCAGATTGATGCCTTGGGTGAACTTTTGGTCGGTGGAATTTTACTAGGGAACAACAGTGACCAGCATTGCTTGGACTCTTCCAAAATTCCTGATTTTTCTAGTTTGTATTCCTTTTGCGACCTTGATTTATACTTCCTTGAAAATCGCGACAGCTAGTATCGCTTTTTGGACCAAGCAGTCAGGCGCCATGATTTACATTTTCTATATGTTTAATGATTTTGCCAAGTACCCGATTTCCATTTACAATTCGCTCCTTCGTTGGTTGATTAGCTTTATTGTACCTTTCGCCTTTACGGCCTACTATCCTGCCAGCTATTTCTTGCAGGATAAGGATGTACTTTTTAACATCGGAGGTTTGATGTTGATTTCTCTGGTTTTTCTTTGTCATTTCCCTTAAACTTTGGGATAGGGGCTTAGATGCCTACGAAAGTGCGGGTTCTTAGGATAGATGTTATCAAAGCCTTGTCTCAGGACAGGCTTTTTCTAATAGAGATGAAAATTTCTTGACATCTATTCTCAGAGTGCCATACTGTAAGTGTAATCACAGATTTAGCTATACTCTTCGAAAATCTCTTCAAACCACGTCAGCTTCCATCTGCAACCTCAAAACAGTGTTTTGAGCAATCTGCAGCTAGCTTCCCTAGTTTGCTTTTTCATTGAGTATTAGTTGCTAGAGCAAGGCACTCGTAAAGCCTAGGTTATGAGGTAGATAAACGACTGAGGATTTGAAAAATTTAGATATGTAGAAAAATAACCGTTAAGCCTAGTTCTTATCGGTTATTTATTTTGTTTAATAGTATTGTTATTGCATCAATTATGTCTATTTTTGTGATGTTGCTAGTGCTTCAACTTGATTGATACTATTTTTGATTATGTGAATGTGCTTATAATGTATCCCAGTTAACTACGAATTTTTGAATTAACCTTATTTTTAATACGTGTTAAAAATAAATTAATGCA
>BNJU01001969.1_pt1 | contig 12876 bp, 18 predicted proteins | sample 8539281 | NCBI WGS metagenome assembly BNJU01 (sample SAMD00202456, study PRJDB9452) | human saliva metagenome | isolation source: human saliva | place: Japan
GTTATCTAATCACTTTTAATCCTTATAAAAACCTTACTTAGGAACGCCTTTTGTCTATTAAGACGATGGAGAGCAGCACAATCTAATAGGATCAACTGCCAACTGCAATGTTACAAAAATAATTGTAAACGTCTTATATAAGCTGTTAAAAGTGAAGATTAAAGTTAAACTTCTTATATGTTTAACCATCATATAAACCAGTTAATGAAATAGTTTTATGGTAAAAAGATTATTCTTGTTTGTATTCTTGTCGTTTAGTAGCATCACACTACTTGCACAGAATAGGACGATAACAGGCTCTTTTTGATGGAGAAGTGAAAGAGAAAGTTCCTTTTGCAGTTGTCCAGCTGTTGAAGATGGATAGCACCTATGTTGTTGGAGCTACCTCCGATGAAAGGTGGTAATTTCAAAGTGACAGCTCCAACGAATGGCAGGTTTATTCTGAAAGGCATCCCTATGTTGGTTATAAAACGATCTTTCAGAATGTTACGATTGCTAATGATCAAGATGTTGCTATAGGGCAGCTCGATTTTTCAAGTGGATACGCACACGTTGAAAAGAAGTTAAGGTTGCTGCAAGTGCACCAAAGGTAGTTGTGAAGGCAGATACCTTTTCAATACAATGCGTCGGCATTCCGTGTTGCAGAGGACTCGACTATTGAAGCCTTGGTAAAAAGCTACCCTGGTGCAGAGGTGTCGGACGATGGTACGATAAAGATTAATGGTAAAGAGGTCAAGAAAATACTCATTAATGGTAAGGAGTTCATGACTGGTGATACTAAAACAGCACTCAAGAACCTCCCTACCTCTATAATAGATAAGATTAAAGCATACGACCAGAAGAGTGATTTGAGTCGTGGACTGGGATTGATGATGGCAACGAATCAACTGTACTGGACTTTGGTGTTAAGGCTGGAATGAACAAAGGTTTCTTCTCAAACATTGACCTTGGAATAGGAACCAAGCATCGTTATTCAGAGAAGGCAATGGCTGCTTATTTCAATGATAAGTTCCGAATGATGGGCTTCTTGTCTGCTAATAATGTCAACGATATGGGCTTTGGTGGTGGTCCTCGTGGCGGATGGGGTGGCATACGTCAAGGATTGAATGCTACAAAGATGGTTGGTTTGAATATGAACTATGATAATGGTAAAACCTTACAATGGGATGGTAGTGTTCGTTGGAATCATTCTGATGGTGACTTGAATACCCGTGTAGCAATAGAGAACTTCGTTGCGTCATAAGGTTCATACGCCAATCGTCGCTCGCAGGAATATACTCGTGAGAACTCTTGGGATGGTCGTTTCCGTTTGGAGTGGAAACCTGACTCTATGTGGAATATCATGTTCCGACCTAATATCCGACTATCAAAGAGTGATGGGCAGGTTGTTAGTAAGTCGGCAGCTTACAATACCGACCCATACGAAAGTGTGGATGATCCATTGTCGGCAACAGCTATTGCACAGTTAGAAGCACAAGGTGTAATGGTGAACAATCAGCACAATACAACCATTTCTTATGGTGATAACAATGCTTTTGGGAGCTATGCTCCAGTGAATCGTCGCTTGAGTCAGAACGGACGAAACGTTACCCTGCGTGTGGATGGCGATTATAGTGATGCAGATTCGAAGACTTTCTCTACACAAGACTTACAATACTTTCAGCTGAGAGATGCGTTGGGGAATTATAAAACCTATCGTGCTTATCGTTATAACCTCATGCCAACAAAGAGCTGGGATTACGCTTTGCAGGCTACTTATAGCGAACCACTTGCACGGAAGACATACTTACAATTCAGTTACCAATTCAAATATGGCTTCTCAAAGAGCGATCGTGATACTTTATGATTTCTCCTCATTACCATCTGGAACATTCGGTAGTTTGAAGCCAGCTTATCGATCATGGGATAATTATCTAGGCTTTATTGACGAATCCTTTGGCAAGTTATTTAGACTCTAATTTAAGCCGTTATTCAGAGTATCGAACCTATACTCACGATATGCAAGTGATGTTGCGAATGTTACATACAAAGTGGAAAATGAATGTCGGAATGAAGTTACAACCACAACATTCCACCTATATGCAGGATTATCTTGGTGTGCATGTTGACAATAAACGATCAGTGGTGAACTGGAGTCCAACATTCGATTTCCGCTATAAATTCAATGAGCAAAGCAACCTGCGTATCAATTATAATGGCACGGTCTCGCAACCATCTATGACGCAGTTACTTTGATATTGTCGATAATACTGATCCACAGAATATATCGAAAGGTAACCCTAATTTGAAGCCAGCCTTTACTAATAAGTTTCGCTTGTTCTACAATGCTTTTAGGCAAAAACATGCGCAGTCAGTGATGACTTTTGCGGACTTCTCTACTACACGTAACGCCATTGGAAACAGTGTTACGTATGATGGAACGACTGGAGCTCGTACAGTACAACCAGTCAATGTGAATGGTAATTGGGATGCAAATGCAGCTGTGATGTTTAATACAAGTATTGATTCTGCAGGTGTATGGAATGTTAATACGTTCACACGAGGTAGCTTCAATCGTTACGCTAGTTATTTACAACAGAATGCAACAAGTGCCATTGAGAAGAATATCACTAAGTCTCTGACACTTGGCGAACGCTTATCAGCTAGTTATCGCACTTCTTGGTTAGAACTAGCATTGGATGGTTCGGTTGATTACACACACTCTAAGAATAATCTCCAAAGCCTCAATAACTTGAGTACATGGCAATTCTCTTACGGTGGAAGTCTTATCTTCTCCTTGCCTTGGAACATGAGTTTATCTACTGATTTGCATCAGAATAGCCGTCGAGGATATAATGATGCGGCACTAAATACGAATGAGTTGTTGTGGAATGCACAGCTTTCTCAGAGTTTGTTAGCGGGTAATGCTTTGACATTGAGCTTACAGTTCTATGACATTTTACATCAACAAAGCAATCTCTCGCGCACTATCAATGCTGTAAACAGAACCGACACGGAATATAATAGTATAAATAGTTACATCATGTTCCGTGCTACTTATCGATTGAATCTATTTTGGAGGTAAGAATGCTCCAAAGCCTAAGGATCGTGGTTTCGGACGCCCTCATTCAAATATGCCACCACCTCCAGGTGGTGGGAGCAATGGTGGTGGTCGCCCACCAATGGGTGGTCCTGGTGGTTTCTAAGCATGAATTAGATTCTTGGCAAGTCTCATCAGTATCAAAGACATTGGTTTGTTAGGTGGTAAAAAGAGTCCAACATAAATAATAATAATGACTATTGTCATTTAAAGAGAGCCCCCTCTCTATTTGAAGAAATCCTCTTTTAAAGTATGGAAAGGTGTTCCCTCACATGGAGGAAACGCCTTTCTTAAATTCTATTGATAATATTCTGATTAGGAACTAATCATCTTCCTCATCGTCATCGAAGCCGAACATTGAAGGATCGATGAAGGCATCTATCTGTCGGCGGTCTTTCTTTGTGGGGCGACCAGTACCTCGTGCTCTGTCAACGAAACCACTGATACGACTCATCTCAAGTAGTTCGTATTGCTTTGCTTCGGTGACATTCTCATATACTTCGGGGATTAGTTTTGCTCCAACGCGCTGTTCGATGGTTTTAAGAACCTTAAACGAATAGGTGATAGGAGGCTTCTTTACGCTTACTACTTCGCCCACTTTGATAGTGTGAGAAGGCTTTTACGTTTACGCCCTTAATCGTCACACGACCATTCTTACAGGCGTCTGCTGCAATAGAGCGAGTTTTAAAGATGCGTGCAGCCCAGAGCCATTTATCTATTCTTGCAACGTCGTTCATGTCTTTTTTTAGTAGTTGTGTTACTTTCTTACCTAGTTTATTAAATTGATTCATGGTGATATCAATCCTGCTAAAACAAAAACTCTTGATGATATCTACACCCAAATCAATCGAAGGTTGAAGGACTTTCATATCATCTTCTGAATAATGCCCAAGCACCCAGTCTATTTGACCTCCACGTGGGTAATCGTTGCCAACACCCATGCGTAATCGTGCATATTTTGTCCGATGAGTTGTTGAATATGACCCCAAGCCATTGTGCCCACCATTTGATCCATTCCCTTTTAAGCGAAAAAGCACCTAGTGGTAAAAGCGACATCGTCGGAAATAACGAGTAGTCGATTTTGGTCAATATTCTCCTTATTCAACCAATAACGAACAGCATTCCCTGATAGATTCATGAATGTTGTAGGCTTGAGAAGAATGATTTTCCGCCCTTTAATAGTAGTTTCTGCTATGAAACCATAGCGTTTATCCTCGAAAACAATATTGGACGCTTTAGCGAAAGCGTCCAATACCATAAATCCTGTGTTGTGCCTAGTTCCCTCGTATTCATGACCTGGGTTGCCTAGTCCACAAATCAAATACTTATCCAATTGTCGTATCTTGTTAAGATTATTCAGCCTCAGCTGCAGCAGCTGCTGCAGCCTGGATAGAGTTACGTGTAGCCTTGATAGAGCAAACGACAACCTCCTTTTGGAGTTACTAACTCGAGACCCTCGAAGCTTAACTCACCAACCTTGATACTCTTACCGAGGTTAAGATTGGTAACGTTGATGTCGAGGTGCTCTGGAATCTGCTGATAAGGAGCCTTAACATTGATCTTACGAATAGACATGTTCATACGTCCACCATCACGTACACCCTGTGCTAAACCAACGAGCTTTAACTGGTACGCCCATAACGATAGGCTTCTGGTCGTTTACTTCATAGAAGTCTACGTGAAGCAAAGCATCTGTTACTGGGTGGAACTGGAGTTCCTTAAGAACTGCTGTGTGTCTCTCGCCGTCAATAACCAACTCTACAACGTAGATGTGTGGAGTGTAAACCAACTTGCGAAGTTCTGCCATAGAAGCAGTGAATGACAATGCCAATGGCTTTGCCATCTTTCTGTGCCTCACCATAAAGGTTACAAGGAACTAAACCTTCCTTACGAAGTTGTTTTTGAAGCTTTCTTTCCAAGGTCTGTACGCTTCTGACCTGCTACTTTAATTTCTTTTCATAACTTTGTGTTACTCTAAATTAATATGAACGTTAATTCGCCATCACACACTGAGAAATATGGAAACTAAGTCTTTATAGAACTTTTAATATCTCTTTCTCAATTTGCCGAAAGCGGTGCAAAGTTACCTCTTTTCGCTGGACTACACAAGTATTGTCTTAAAAAACATAGAAAAAGAATGTTTTGTTTGCATGTGCAAAGGAATTTTTCCTATATTTGCAAACGTTAAAGAATTCAATAGAAAACACAATCTTTTAGAATAGACAATGATCAATAGGGAATTAATTAGAATTAAGATTGTCCAGTTAACCTATGCATACTATCAGAACGGTAACAGGAATATGGACAATGCAGAGAAAGAATTGCTTTTCAGTTTAGCAAAAGCGTATGATCTCTACAATTACCTCTTGGCTTTAATTGTATCTATCACGCAAGAGGAGCGCCATCGCGTGGAGATAAATGCTAATCGTGCTACACGTGAAGGAACAGAGGCTCCTTTCTCAGCGCTTTTGCTTATAATAAGTTTGCAGTACAACTAGAGGAGAATAAGCAGCTCAACAGTTTCATGGAGACGCAGAAACATCGTTGGGAGGATGATATGGAGGTTGTTCGTAAACTTTGTGATCAGATAGAACAGAGTACAATCTACCAAGAGTATATGGTGAACGAAGAGGATTCGTATGATGTAGATCGTGAGGTTTGGCGTAAAATCTATCGTACTTTGATACAAGAGAATGCAGACTTAGATGCAGTCTCTAGAGGAGAAGAGTCTTTATTGGAATGATGATAAAGAGATTGTTGATACCTTTTGTTCTTAAAACGATTAAAGCGTTTTGATCCCAGAAAATAAGGCAGATCAAGAACTCTTGAAGGAATATAGAGAAGAGGATGATCGTGAGTTCGCTAGTAAGCTATTCCGTTCACTATTCTTAATGCTGATGAATATCAACGTTATATGAGTGAGTCAAGTCGCAATTGGGACTTCTCTCGTCTTGCTTATATGGATGTTGTTATCATGCAAATTGCTATTGCTGAGATGATGACATTCCCTAATATTCCAGCGACAGTGACCATCAATGAGTATGTTGATTTAGCTAAGTTGTACAGTACTCCACGAAGTGGCGGATACATTAATGGTATGCTTTGATGCAATCGCACGCCATCTTATACAGACGGGTAAGATGATGAAGGTGATGCCAGAACCACGTCCCTCGTCGTGCCTATGTAGATAATCAGCGGAACAATGCTCCTCGTCGAGAGGGACGTCGCTCAACGATTGCGCAGACATCGGCTCAGCGCATGTGCTAGTCGCACGCAGCCTGATGCTCCACAAGAGAATATTGAATAATCAATTTGTTTTATGTATGGAGTTCATTTTTGGAAAAGTAGGCTTCATGTAGACAAACATTTTTTAATAGTACAATAAAAGTAATAAATAGATAAAATGAATACAGCTATGTTTTTAGCAGCACAACCTACCCAAGGAGGTGGTGGTTGGCAGATGATAGTCATGATGGTAGTAATCTTTGCCATCATGTGGTTCTTAATGATTCGCCCACAACAGAAGAAACAGAAAGAAATTCGTGCTTTTCAGAATGCATTGAAAGCAGGTGACACTGTTGTTACTGGTGGTGGTATCTACGGTACAGTCAAGAAGATTGATTTGGCAACTAATAAGGTTGACATAGAGATTGCACACAATGTTGTAATCACCGTAGATAAAAGGTTACGTCTTTTGCTAGCGTACAGGCTTCACAGCAGGGGCAGTCAAAGTAAAAATGATCTCATAAAGGAGTAATTTATTTGATGAAGATAGGCAAATCGCTGCATACACTCAGTCTCTTCAGAAGCTTTTTGTCGATAATCATCAACAAGGAGTTTCTGATTTTTGTTCTTCCTAGTATTAGTGGTGGATTTTTGGCTCATTATGACGCTGAAATGAAACCTATGAGCGGGAGTTTAGCATACCACTTCGTATGGCAGACGTCCCTCGTAATGTTGTTATTACCAGTGAGCCAGACTCTGTTGTTCGTTTTACGGTTCGCGATAAAGGCTATATGATAGCTGCTTATGGGGCAGAAGATGCTTTTCGCCCTATATATGCGGATTACAAACTCTATACTGATGGACATAGCCGAGGCAACATCTCTGTTGCAGATCTTCAAAAACAAATTTATCTTTCAGTTGGCTAAAAGCTCGAAGATAACCTCGGTCAAAGGTGGTAAACTCGTTTTTTTATTCAACTTTCGGACAACATAAGAAGGTTCCTGTGCATTTATTAGGAACGGTAGTAGCCTGGTAAGAATTATTATCTAGCACACGTCGACTTTTGTTCCCGATAGTGTACAAGTTTATGCAGCTAGGAATGTATTGGACAGTATTCAAACGGTCTATACCAAACGTCAGTATATTACCAATTTCACCGATGTGAAGGAGATGACGATTGATCTTCGGAAGTTCACGAATGCGAAGTGCATACCATCGAAAGTGAAGATGAAACTCTACCCTGATGTCCTTACGGAAGAAAGCGTTGAAGTACCAATAGAGGCTATCAATATGCCAGAAGACAAGGTAATGCGCACGTTCCCGCAAGGTAAAGGTTCGCTTTGTCGTTGGTGCTACTCGTATGCAGAGTATGCCGAAGAATGCGGAGACAAAGGAATTACTACCCGTAGACTTCCGCATTGTCGTTAATTATAAGGATATAGAGTCTCACCCATTCGGACAAATGCCGCCTATATATCCTCAATACTCCTAATGGGGTTCGAAATGTTCGTCCGTCAGTCAATACTGTTGATTATTTAATTGAGCAGCGATGATTATTGCAATAACAGGTGGTATTGGTAGTGGTAAGTCCTATGTGTGCCAAATATTAGCTATGCGTGGTATAAAGGTATACGATTGTGATGCCCATGCTAGTTACTCATGCGCACTTCGATTCAGTTGCAAAAAGAATCTAAAGCTGTTAGTTGGCGAGCATGTATATAAAGAAGGTGTATTGCAGAAAGCTGTTCTTGCCGATTATCTCCTTCGTGATGATGCCCATGTGCAGGCTGTTAATAATATCATTCATCCTGCCGTTGCACGTGATTTCGAACAATCAGGAATGTCGTGGATAGAGAGTGCCATCCTCTTTGATAGTCGTTTCTACGAGCGCACACATATAGATAAAGGTGGTGTGTTACTGCTCCGATAGAAGTGCGCATACAACGTGTTATGAAAAGGGATGCTATCAGCAGAGAGAAAACTCGATTGGATAAACCGACAATTACCGCAGGAAGAAGTCTTGAAGCGTAGTGATTATGAGATTATCAATGATGGAATACAATCATTAGACCAGCAGATAGACTCCTGCTCACACAACTATCTTCCACAGAGAACCATTCCTAAGAATAAAGAGAGTTATTAATTCAGAATAATTTAACAATAAACAATTTATAAGAAAATGTTACAGACAATTCTTTCAATTGCAGGCAAACCAGGACTCTATAAGTTGGTTAGCCGTGGTAAATCGAATCTTATCGTTGAATCACTCGATGAGACGCACAAGCGTCAACCAGCTTTTTGCTACCGACAGAGTAACCAGTCTTGCTGATATCGCAATGTTCACTGATAGCGAGGATGTGCCATTGGGTGAAATATTGACTAAGTTGCGTGATAAAGAGAATGGCAAAAGTTGCTTCTTTAATTGGCGTAAGGCATCTGCAAAGGAGCTACAGGCGTACTTTTGGAGAGGTGCTTCCTAACTTTCGATCGTGACCGTGTTCACAACAGCGATATCAAGAAACTTCTTCAGTGGTACGAGATCCTTTGTAAAGGCAGGAGAAACCAACTTTGAAGAGGATATGAAGCTCACCGAGGGTGATAACATCGATGACAGAAAGTAATTGAAATCATATAAAAACGCTTAGAGCAACTATGTTAGAATACGAAAAGCCCCTGAGTACAAGCGTACTTTGGGGCTTTTTAACATCACAATTTATTCAATTCAGTATAATCCTTCTTTCATCAATAACTAGACAACTAGACTTTTATCTCAAAGTCTTTTCAAATCTTTTAGTCTACAGCAATCTGCCTTGCAACCTTCTGCTCTTGTACCCTGAATCTTAGGCAAAAACAACCGTCAACACACCATTATTAACACGTGCTGCGATATGCTCCTTTTGTACATCATCAGGCAAAATCAGTGTCTGCTCATACTTGCTGTAAGCAAACTCACGACGCAAGTAATGACCTTTTCTTCTTGCTCCTCGGCTTTCTTTCTCCATCTTAATGGTTAAGTCACCATCACTATTGATGTTTACATCGAAATCCTCCTTGCTTAGTCCTGGTGCTGCAAGCTCCACTGTATATTCCTTTTTCAGACCCAGTACGTTGATAGCTGGTGCAGTTGCATTTGTCTTAGGCATATTTGCTGTATTCAAAAAGTCATTGAAAAACTTCTGGTAACCATGAATTTCTATACATATCTTAATCTCCTTTTACTTTATGTTATTATTATCGTTTTTGTACTGACCATAATGCAAGGAGCATACCAATAGACTATGTGTGTCATTTTGTCAAAAATGTAATGACATTATGTCTCATGGACGTAGATTCTTATCATATTAATACTATGAATGCGATATGAAAGACACTGATATGTCTATCAAGGAGATGCAAAAGGCTATAGAGGAGAGTTGTTTCTGTGAATTCATTGCGAGGTAATCTTGTTTTTATTGCTGTTTTAGATACGAGTTGATAGCATTCTGTGCATTGGAGATTATCAGAGAATATTCTTAATGAATTGAGTTTGTTTTTTCTAATTTTTACTTCCATAATTGAAATTAAGTGCTTTCATTCTTTGATTTTATATATTTAATATTTATATTTGCAATATTTTTAATTAAATAACCAAAGCTTATGAAACATTTTACCTTATCAACGAAGCTGTTTGTAAGTATTTTCTTTCTATCCCTTACAAACGTGTTATCTGCAAAGGTTCAGGAGCCTAATGTGACTAATGCCACTGCACAAGCAGGTTCTGAAAAGCCAACTATTGAGTTACTGGAGGATCCTTACTTTTATTCTTTTAATGCAGGGAAGCCTGTACAATGGCAAACTGTAGGAACCGTAACACAGCTCAAGGGAAGTGATCGGTATAGTAGTGATACAGGTTTTGGGGTCGGTATTCAAACTGAAAATGAGGTGGGATCTTCTAAACAGGTAATTGATCTGAAACGAGCTGACAAGGAAGTTGTTGCAGGTGACGAACTAGAGTGTCTTCTACATTATTGTACGTTAACTAGCAAACGCCCAGAAGGACCTTTCCGTCTTGCTTTGCGTTGGTTGGATGCTGCGGGGAAAGAACTTCCATCTACAGAGAAGGATTTTATCAATAATCCAGATATTTACTTCGGTAGAATGAAGGCGTACGGCGAGTTGAAATTCCGCACCATCTGTCCAGAAGGAGCTGTAAAAATTAGAGTTTTGCCTTACTGATTGCTCCAGAAAGCCAAGCACGTATGGACGACTTTAGTGTCCTACGTCTATCTAAGAAAGACATTCTCCCTCTTGTTGCCGTTTTGCCTCAGTTCCGTACAATAGTGGGTGAGGTGGGAAGTCAGAGACTTATCCTGTTGCCTTACAAGGTATGCACTTAGCTGCAGATCAAGCTCCTAACTTTGCTGGAACGCAGTCTGCTTCTGTGATGAAATTAGATGTTGATAAGTTACCAAAGAATGGAACCATCAAGGCACATCTGACAATTACTCCACAAAAAGCTGGAGTTTATGGGTGGTAGCACTTATAAGCTACGTTTTTCGGTGCAGACCAAGAGAATAGTGGTTCTCTTTCATTGACAAGCTACTTCAAGAAAGCGGGAACAACACCATCTATTAAACTTAAATCAGGTCAACAAGTTCGTACTTTCGTAGCCGCTCCAAACAAAACAGATGAGCAGTCGCTTGAGTTTGAAATCAGCGATGTTATCACAAGTGTGAATCTGGCTTTAACACAAAAGGTAAATGGAGCTTTTCCGTATTGATGTGGGGCAGTATTATTATGCAACTGGCTCTGGCAAACTCTATCAACGCCCTGTTAAGGTAACCTTCGCACCACGTGAAGCAGGTGAATATGAAGCTATGTTGAAGGTCTCAAGTGTATTGGCTGACACTTTAGTTATCCATCTCAAAGGCGTTGCAAAGGCTGCAACTTCCACGGAATTAGTAGAGTCTTTCAGTGAAGATCGTGCGATGGATAAACGCTTCGTAGGTACTGCGTGGACAGGTTATCATAAGTTTGATTTGGGTTATTGGAAACTTGATGGTAAGTGGAAAGATAAGAGTAACGTATCCTTGTCAGCGTCAGGTACACTCTATTATGATGAATTAATAGCCAATGGAGTTAATACACTTCAATTGTTACCAGTCACTAGTGCCAAGCAATGCAAGGCAGAATATTCCATTGATGGAGGTGGACATTGGATCTCATTAGCTGTTGCAAATGGCGCTGGGGAGTATGTTGTTAATACACATCGTCCAACGCTTATTCGCTTCGTAGCCACTTCTGATATAACTGTAGAGGGTGTGAAGATTCTTCCGAATACGTTAGAAACACGTCAGAAGTTTGATAAGATAGAAGATGCCATGCTGAAGCAAGCCGATAAGGAACCATTAGAAGTTCTCAATGAGACATTTTCGGGCTTACGCCATACACGTATTCTTGGATTGAACGGGTGGCAGAATCTTACCCTTCTAGGTGAACGTCCCTTCTATGCGTGGCAACAGAAGGATGCAGCACAGACAGTTGTTGAGAATGAGGTGGCACAGATCTCTTTCTTGAAATATGGTGTGGAAGATAACAGAGAACATGAGAGCTGGCTTATCTCACCGACCCTCTCTTATAAAAAAGCAAAGAGTAAAGACCTAACCTTTAGCTTGATGTATCGCAATCAGACTACTGATGGGAAAGAAGTCTTTGGATTCTATATCCTCGCAGAAAAGGACGGGAAGGTTACACCTTATTATATAGATCTCTAATTACGTTCCGGCTGGGGTGCAGCTTGAGGCTGATTCATGGTTTGATTATCGTATCGACCTATCCAAAGTGGATGGACTTACCATTGACGACAACTTCCATGTTGCCTTTTCTTACTATAGTCCAGTGGGAGGTAAACGCACATCTCTTAACTTCATGATAGATGATGTGACTTTCGGACGCACTGATCTTCCTGAATTGAGTATTGATAATGACTTTATCAAGTTTGTGTTCCATGCAGGACAGGAGATGACGCCTCAGACGATAAATGTATTTCTCTGACCGTACTAAGGCACCAATTACTCTCACCTTAACTCCTTCTGGTCAGAAAAATACTTTAAGGTTTCGCATAGTAAGTTGCCAAGTGAAGGAGGAATTATTGCCGTTGGCTTCAAGAGTAATGATACAAAAACTCATGCTGCGGCATTGCTTATTCAGACTCGTGGAGCAGAACCCATTGTTGTGAAACTACTTGCTCAACCTATTGACACAGGTATTGATGACATAACAAGTAATGGAGAGAACGTGCCATCTCCTGCGATTATTGGTTCACAATTGGTTGTCAGAGGTAATTATCAACACTATCAACTTTTCTCTACGGATGGCTGTCTTTTACAACAGGGGACTTATCAAGAGCAAATTGATCTGTCTCATCTTCATTCAAAGATCTTTATTTTTGAAGCTCAGAACTGATAATGTTGTGAGGAGTTTCTCATTGATACGTTAAATACTAAAAACCGACATATTCTCATAATTGTCAGTATATAAAGCAAAACAGGGCAGATGATAATATCTGTCCCTGTGTTTGGTTATGTTGTTTC
>BNJU01002082.1_pt1 | contig 12854 bp, 20 predicted proteins | sample 8539281 | NCBI WGS metagenome assembly BNJU01 (sample SAMD00202456, study PRJDB9452) | human saliva metagenome | isolation source: human saliva | place: Japan
GAGATGATTGTAGGAGAGATGAAGAGAGACAGAAGATACGAACATATTATCAGATATTAATCTCATTTATCAGTGATAAAAAAAGTCATTATGGAAAGAGCAGCTTGCATCATTATAGCAACGATGAATCATCCATATATTATGAAATGTAGGATTTTTCCTTACCGATTCAATAAGTGCTTCTTCATAGCCCTTTTGTAAAACTTTTCTACAAAGTGGACCAATTCTCCGGGAGATCCGAAGTCGACACTCGGGTTTTTGCGATATTATTTCAAGACAGGCTTCACAAATTGGAAAGGATCGGGATACTCAAGCATCGCATCTATTATTTCTTTATCAATATAATACTCTTTCATCAGGTATCACCGCTTCTTTTAGTGCGGAGATTATATCATCTTTATTCATAATTCTCATATTTATAAATTATTGCAACCCTTTTTAAAGAAATTTTTAAACTCAGCCACTTCTGCAGATGATTGAGTGATCGAAACTGAATGTCTTGCACCGGCAGTGATTCCGGGTTCGTATGTCATAGGAACAAATTGTAGAGAAACTTCAGATTTCCTACAAAACAAAAGCCTAGAGATGTCTTTGTAAAACTCTCATTTGCTTTATTAAATATCATTGCATCTCCATATTCTGTAAGTTCTGCATTTACAGGAATAACTACAACTTCGCCTTCCTTGTATCCAACGATAAAGTTACTGTGCCTTGTAACCTTAACAATAACAGCATTGGTGCAGTTTTCCATATGGCAATAAATCAGCTTTGTAATCATCACCGTTTGCAACACTGCTGTTAAATATTTCTCTCATTCTGGCTTTGTTTTTTCGATTTTCCTCGTCAGTTGCTCCCATAAAAGCCTTTTTAAACAAATCCATTAACGCCATAATAATCTCCATTCCGCCATCGTAATAAACGGCATAAATATTTTAATGTCTAAACCAAGGTATAACCCTGTTAACATGTCTACAATACTCGATATATTCCGAGCCGAATTTATCAAGCAAACCACTTTTTCTTCAGTTTGCTTCATCAGTACAGTTAAGAATATATAAAAAAATACCGAAAATATAAGCAAGTACACATTATGCCCGGTTACCAGAATACCTGTACACACACATAAAAATGCGAGATAAATAGGGTTTCTGACAATGGAATATATTCCGGTTGTTACCAGATTCCCGCTGCTTATCTCTCTACTGATTCTTTGAATGATTACAGCATATATCCACAATGCAACTCCGATAAAAATGAGCATAAAGCCTATAATCATCGCTACAGACTTTAAGCTCGGAAGGTCACCGCCATTTAGAAATCCTTTCTTTTTTAAGAAAAGTCCGAAGGCGGTTAGAAGTAAACAACTGACTGCATAAATAGGACCGACACCAAAAACAGGTAATGTATCCTTTTTCATATAAGCCCCCTTTATATAAACTGTTTATACATTAAATCTAAAGAGTATTACATCTCCGTCCTGTACTACATATTCTTTACCTTCTATACGAACAAGCCCCTTTTCTTTGGCGGCAGATGTAGAACCGCAGTCAAGAAGGTCCTGGTAGTTGATAACTTCAGCTTTGATAAATCCGCGCTCAAAGTCTGAGTGAATCTTTCCTGCCGCTCCGGGAGCCTTGGTGCCTTTCTTTATAGTCCAAGCCCTGCATTCATCCTCACCGGCTGTAAGATAACTTAAAAGTCCGAGCAGATCATAGCTGGCTGCAATAAGCTTATCAAGACCTGATACGGAAATTCCGAGAGCATCAAGATATTCTGCTTTTTCCTCATCATCAAGTTGTGAAATTTCTTCTTCAATGGCTGCACATACAACAAATACCTTTGCATTTGATTTTGCAGCATATTCTTTTACCTTAGCTACATATTCATTTGAAGCACCGTCATCAGTGAGGTCTTCTTCAGCTACATTTGCGGCAAAGATAACAGGCATATATGTGATAAGCCCAAGTGACTTTACAAAAGCCAAATCTTCTTCATCAGCAGATGTATAGCTGCTTGCCATATTTCCGTTCTCCAAGATATCTTTAAGTTCCAAAAGTATATCAAGTTCATGCTTTAGAGCTTTGTCATTCATTGCAGCTTTTTTGGTCTTTGCAATTCTTCTCTCCAAAATCTCAATATCGGAGAATATAAGCTCTAAGTTGATAGTTTCGATATCTCTTATCGGATCAACACTTCCCTCTACATGGATGATATTTGAGTCGTCAAAACATCTTACCACGTGGATGATGGCATCACATTCACGAATGTTTGATAAAAACTGGTTTCCAAGACCTTCACCCTTGCTGGCACCTTTTACAAGACCTGCGATATCTACGAAGTCTATAAGTGCAGGTGTGACCTTCTTTGTATTATATAATTTGCCAAGTTCCTTTAATCTGTCATCCGGTACCGCTACAACACCTACATTAGGGTCAATAGTGGCAAATGGATAGTTTGCGGCAGTAGCACCTGCCTTTGTCAATGAGTTAAATAATGTACTCTTGCCTACATTCGGCAAGCCGACGATTCCTAGTTTCATATAAAAACCTTCTTTAAAATATTTTTGCTTTGAATAAGTATATTCACAATAAAACCTGAATAAATATCAAGGTTAACCTGTTATATTTTAACATATAGGTATATAATTTAAAAGAGTAAAGCAAGGAGCTTTTGTGGAAAGGATGACCGGATGAAATTGCCGTATGGAGCAAAATGAAGATGATTTTTGAAAAATATAAAAAAATAGTTTCAGAATTTACAAATAATGACAAGAATTTAGATGAATCTACATTAGAAATAATGAATATAGCATATTCTACCGGGGGCGATTATTCGGACGAAACATTACTTGCTTTATGTAAAAGCATATTTTTGAAATGAATAGTACAAATTAGAATTTAAGGAGGAAATTTGACATGAATATTATTCTCAAAAAATGGAGTGGGGAATTAAAGCAGGAACTGATGGATATATGTAACAGAGTGGATCGTTCCTTCCTCTCAGATCGTCTTCCTTACCCATATACAGAGGCGTCGGCTGACTGGTGGTTGGGGATGGTGTCTGAGCATGACGGAAAGGACGGCATCTTCCGTGCGATCATTGTGGACGGCCAGGCGGTTGGTAATATTTCCGTTGAACAGAAATCCGATGTGTATTGTAAGGATGGGGAAATCGGATATCTGCTTCTGACTGACTACTGGTCTAAGGGGATCATGACCGAGGCGGTCAGGCAGATCTGTGAGATAGCATTTGTAGATCTCCCCCTCCTCCGTATCACAGGACTTGTGTACGCTCCAAATACGGCATCCCAGCGCGTTCTGGAAAAGAATGGCTTCGTTCAGGAAGGTTTGCAGAAAAATGCAGTCTTTAAGGATGGGAAGGTATATGACCTCTGTCTTTACGGGAAGCTGATGTAAAGTAGAAAGAGGGAGACAATCTACCGCTGAGTCCAGTATATGTTCGAATAGAATAACTCCCAGATGTTAGAATTAGATAAATCCCAGTTTTAGGAGGTGATTTTATGTGGATGTTATTAGGAATTGGTTCAATAGTATTTGCAATATTGAATGTAGTTTGGATGTTGAATAAAAAAGATGCTAAGTGGTTCAGGTTCGCAAGTATGGCATTAACCGCACTGACTTTATGTGCTTTCTATGCTGATGGGGCAGGCAGAGTGGCTAAAGAAGATTGGGGTGGTTTAATGGATATTATGCCTACAATGAGTACAGCGTTATGGATATGTACCTTTGCTTCAATTCTTATCAATTCAATTTCTTTGTTCAAAGGAAAGGAGTAAAAATTTAGGTTTATAAACTGGCTAGTAAATTTGTTATGTAAAAAAATTAGAATTTGTAGGAGGTGGCAGATATGACATTTTGGCTTTTGATGTTAATTATTAATCTTATTGTTTCTTCTACTTTTTTTCTGCCTTAGGGTTACATTTATTAAGAAGTCCGAAAAACAAAGCAGGAATTTTTTTGGTTTTAAATCAAGAATGTGGAGAAAGAATGTAGATACTGAGAAATTCGCTTATATTTTTTTGCTGTAAGTATTATTTCTTTGCTGGCTTAATTATGATACCGCTATCTATCATAGCAATGATTTTAGTTATTTCTAAGCCTATGAGTACAGTTGGATTTATTGGTACAATGATTTGTACATTACAAGCGCTTGTATTTGCAACTACACCTCTTATTACAGAAATTGCTATCAGAAAAAAATTTGATAAATATGGACATAGACGATAAATTACTATTTGTCTAAAAATATAAAATAGTATAAAAGCATATAACATTAAGATAATATAATCTTTCAGTTATGTACTTTTTTTCTGTACCTGTTCAATTACAAAAAATGTTATAATATATAGTATAACTTCACAGTATCTAATATTATAGATAATAAAAAAATCCAGTGTTAAAAGGCATACTTGAGGGTTGTAGATTGAAAACTTAAGATAAATGAACCGCCTGCATAACGCGATATACAAATAGACAAGATCTAACCGGTTCAAAACTTTGAAACATTCATCGTCAAACCCTTATGCCTTTACAGAACAAGGTATTGCCATGCTTTCTGAGGTGCTTAAAAGTGATGTGGCAGTCGAAGTCAGTGTTAAAATTATGGATAGCTTTGTGGAGATGAGAAACTTTCTGCTTTCGAATAGAGAAATGTTTGGCCGCTTAGATAGAGTCGAGTTAAAGTAATTGGAGGTCCAAATCAATGAATAATATATCAATAGAAAAATTATATAACCCTGAGTATGATCTACTTTCTATTTATGACAAAAAGGAATTATTAAATAAGATTGCAGAAGTATAGGATTTGGAAATACTTTTGCTTTTAAAGAGTTTTTCCGCTTTTTAATAAATCTACATATACAGCAGAGTTTATATCAAAAGACGGTATAGAATTTATATTTATTCCGGGTGTGAGCGTTAGGCTGGGAATTGACTTTAAAGATAGAAAGCCTTCTGAAATTTTTTTAATGAAGAAAATTTATATTATCTCGCATACTCATTTATAGATGAGGATGAAGATGACAGTCAAGATTCTATTACAGAGAAGATAAAAGAAAAAGCTTGAAGATGATGAATTTATATCAACAATAGAAGACTATCTTAATAACAATTTTAGTAAGGAGGAGACTATTTTAATACATCCTCTATTAGTCCAAAAAGGACTATAGTGAAACCTGTTGGAAGGATATTTTGGATGATGAACTTAAAGAAAACAAAGAATTGCAAGCAAAGATTGAAAAGTGCTGAAAAAAAGGGCATATCTGAAATAACAGTTCATAAGAGTATTTGTTTGTATAAAGAAAATGAAAGTTGGCATGGTAAAGTTTATAGAGAAACTACGTTTAAGGAACTGTTACAGGATATAACAGATAAAGGTTATTTTCTTCCGACAAAAAAAGAGTGAGTATTTGTCAGGTAAGGGCTGTAGAACTATCTTTCCTTGGGGAAATAATATGGATTTTTTCTATGAAGCTTAGATATATAGCGTTTATGGATGATGACGAAGAGTATTCCTTGGAGAAAGAAAACTTTGGACTTTATATAGCGGAAGATCCGTATTGCAGAGAGATTGTATATGATAAAAGGCGTATTTTTCATATAAAGGTGGAGATGGAGGTCGAAATATATGTGGAGGATTGGAGTCTGTATGGGGATATTTCCCGGTTTCACCATATTTTGAAAAATAAGGATGAAGAGATGGGTGAGTATATAAATGGAGGTTATGATTTCTTTTAGAAGAATTATAAGGATTGTGAAAAACGAAGAAATAAAACTTGCAAAAGATAGAAGAAAAGATTACATAGAAAGGATAAGTGGAAAATGAGAACGTTTGATGATATAGTTGAATGAACAGCTTTAAAGATATAAATTTCAGAAAAGAATACGAAGATATACAACCGAAATGGATGTTATAAGGGCTATTGTTGATGCCAGAACAGCACAAAATCTCACAAAAAAAGAACTTTCAAAAAGAACAGGAATAAATCAGGCTGATATAAGTAAATTGGAAAAACGGTACAAGGAATCCAACGGTAAGTCTTTTGAAAAGATTGGCTGAAGGAATGGGAATGGAACTTAGGATACAATTTATTCCTAAAAATAATATTTCCGTGTAATGGTATTAAGGTGTTGCAAAAAAATCTTGATATCAGAGAAGGAAATCATTCTATGAAGACAATTATAAAAGAGTTATTGTACTTGCTTTTGATTCTAGTTATTCAAATGTTGGTTTTTTTATGTATTTTATAAAACGAGGATGGACTATAAAAGAACTGGTATCCGACGATGCCTTTATAATATTTTTGGAGAGCTTATGTGGTATGCAGGATATTTGCTCATATAATAAGAATAAAATATGGTAAAAATAAGAAAGATAAGAAAGTATAACAGCTATTAAAATCACATCATATAAAAGCAGGCACTCTATGTAAAAACATAAGTTCCTTTGAAAACGCTTCACAGTTCGATAGCCGCTGTAATTTATTGGATATAGCAGAAAAATCTGTTTTCCCTATCTCTTTCTAAAAGCGTCATATATTCCACCTCCGTTGTTATTACCTATCAGTTCCATAATATATATGTTATAACATATAAGTCTGCAAAAATCAGCTTACATTACCCTGTTTAGATTGACTTTTATTGAGGAGATGTTAAAATTTTTAATCAACAGATTAATTAAGAAAATATTATAAGATTATTATATGTTAATATATAAATCTTACTTTATAAACACCATATTATTAAACAACGTAAAAAAATAAAAACAAAATATGTTGAAGGAGCTTCTATGAAAGTTATGCATTTGGGAGATCTCCATATAGGCAAGTCCCTGGGGGAATTTGATCTGTATGAAGATCAAAAAAATATATTGGAACAGATATTAAAAAAATAGCACAGGAAAAGTCAGTTGATATACTCCTTATAGCCGGAGATGTGTATGATAAGTCCGTACCCGGTGAAAAAGCGGTACAGCTTTTGGATCTTTTTTTAAGAAAACTGGTAGAAACAGGTATAAAAACTTATATCATAAGCGGCAATCACGACTCTGATGAAAGGCTTAATTTCGGAAGTTCGTTATTTGAATCCAATAATATATACATAAGTTCAAAATTCAACGGAAGGTTGAAAAAAATTCAGTTTGAATGATGAATTTGGAGAGCTTAACATCTACCTCATGCCATTCGTAAAGGCTTCACAGGTACAGCATTTTTTTACCGAAGAAAAAATAGACAGTTACGATATGGCGGTAAGAACTATACTTGAACACTCCGATATTGATCTTAAAAAAAGAAATATTCTGGTAGCACATCAATTCGTTGCGGGTAAAGAAGATCCCGAGATGGCAGGATCGGAGGGGCTTAGCGTACACAATGTGGGAACAGTTGAAAAGATAGGTTACTCGGGTCTGGAAAAGTTTGACTATGTAGCTCTGGGGCATATACATTCACCGCAGTCGGTCGGTGTTGAACATATACGTTACAGCGGCTCACCGCTTAAATATTCGCTCAGTGAAGTCAATAACAGTAAGTCGCTTCCTATCATCACATTGGAAACTAAGGGTAAGCTTTCGATAGAATATGTACCCCTGACAGCCATGCGAGATATACGGCATTTAAAGGGTAACTTGAAGGAGCTTTTAGATGAAAAAAATATAAGTTCGAATAATGATTTTATATATGCGACATTGACGGATGAAGACATAATAAATGATGCAATGGGGATCTTCAGAGCATATTATCCCAATACAGTGAAGATAGATTACGATAATTCACATACAAGAGAAATAGAAGATGTTGACATATCAAGGATAGCTGAAGATAAGACTTTTGATGAACTGATACAAGATTTCTATAAGCAAATATATGCCTGTGATATGAAAGAAGAAGAGCTTGAGATAATGAAGTGGGCTGCTAAAGAAGCGGGGGTAATAAATGAAACCGATTAAATTAATTATAAGTGCCATAGGTCCGTATGCAAAAGAGATGCCGGAGATAAGATTTGATGATTTTGATGAAAAAGGACTGTTTTTGATCTCGGGAGATACGGGGGCAGGTAAAACTACTATTTTTGATGCGATTTGTTTTGCTCTGTACGGAGAGGTCAGCGGAAGTTATCGTGAAGCTCGGAGCCTAAGAAGCGAATATGCCGCAGAGGATGTGGAAAGCTTCGTTGACTTTTATTTTTCTCATCAAGGTAAAAACTATAGGATCCGCCGAAATCCTCCTTATGAAAGAGCGAAAAAGCGAGGGGAAGGTAAGGTGGAAGAAAAGGAGAATGCTTACTTTTACGAGGAGAATGCAGTACCTATAGAGGGGAAGGATAGAGTAAAAAAAGCGGTTTATGAGCTGTTACATATAGATGCGAAGCAATTTAAGCAGATAGCAATGATAGCGCAGGAGAGTTTTTTTGGATCTTTTTAAATGCTAAGACGGAAGAAAGAACAAAGATACTTCGTACTATTTTTTTCAACGAGCGGATATAATAACATAGAATACAAATTAAAAAAATCGTATGGATGAGGCAAATAAGATCCGAACAAAACAAGAATTAAGTATAAGTCAATATTTTTAACGATATTTTTATATATAGACGGATCTGCTTTACAAAGAGGAGTTGAATGATCTGAGCAAAAAAATATCATCCGGCAATATAGAGATCAATCTTGATAGAATATTTGAGATTATAGAAAATATCAATAAGGAAAAATAAAGAAAATTCAGAACTTATCTTAAAAAAAGTGCAATGAAGAGGAAGCGATTCTAAAAAAAGTGAGATAAGAGAACTGAATCTGTCAAAAAGTCAATAATCAATTCGTAGAGCGTCTTCAACTGCTCGAAAAAGAAGAAAAAGGAACTTGAAGAAGAAAAGAATCGAGATAAAAAAACTTAAAGATCTTTTGGATAAACAAAAAAATGCAAGCAGAAAACTTGCTCCCTGTTTATAATAATTTACTCGAAAAGCAAAAAGAAAAAAACAAAACTAAAATAGGTATAGAAAATAAAAAAAGTGCTTCTAAGGATAATCAGACAGCTTATGAACTGGCAAGATTCAAACTTGAAGAAAGTATAAAAGCTAAAGATACAGCGGAGATCAAAAAGAGAAGCACAAAAAAATAGAAGAAGAAAAAGAAGATTATAGGCGTAGAGATAGACTGAGCAAAGATATCAAATTGTTTGAAGAAAAATCAATACTTGATTCAAAAAAAGGAGAGTCTGGAAGCAGCCGAAAAAAAGCCTGAATGAAAGAAAAGAGCAGTTGAAAAAGATGATCGACAGCCCTAAAAACAAAGCCGGAAGAATATAGTGACGCACTTGCGAAGAAGAAAGCATTGACGGAGGCGGATAAAAAGTTAAGAAATATTATTGAGATAAGCATAAGGGATATACTCAACACTAGAAACGATCGCAGGAAAAGTGAAACTTCGTATATACAAGCAAGGGATGAGTTTGATAAAGCCGATAAGGAAAGAGCGGATGCAGAAAAGATCCTTGAGTACAGCAGAGCAGGTATACTTGCACAAAGCCTGAAAGAAGGAATGAGTTGTCCGGTGTGCGGTTCCACTCATCACCCTGCTCCGGCAAAACTTCCTCAAATATCCCTAAGCGAAGAAGAATTTAAGCAGATCGGGGACAAAGCCAAAAAACTTGAAGCGGATAAGAATAAGGCTTATACAAAACTTCAAAGCCTAAATACATTAGTGCTTGAAAAAGAGGAAAACTTAAAAAAAGAGAGCGAAGAATGTATAAGCAATGAAATCTTTGATAATGTAAAACAATTACCGCAAGATCCGGATGAATTATCAACAGTGCTTATAGATCTAAGGAATAAGCTTAAGGTAGAGCTTCTTGAAATCGATAAGACTGAATTGCTTTTGAAAGATCAATGCGTAAAATTCAAAGAAAGCGAAGAAAAACTTGAGTATGCAAGAGAGGTCGAAGAAAAAGATGTCTTAAAGCAAAAAGAATTATTGTTAAAAGATATACAAGACAATAATGATTCTTTGTCAAAGCAAAAAGGAGGTTGGAATCCTTGCAAAAGCTGAGCTTTGATGATTGGGATAATGCCGAAAAAGCTATGAATAAAGCCTATAATGAAGCAAAAGATCATACTTGACAAAATTACAGAATGGGAAGAAAAAGAAGAATACTTTTTCACAAAAAGTTGCAGCGGTAAAAGCAGAAATAAATACTATGGAATCAAATCTGGCAAACCAAAGTGCAGGTGAAGAAGAATTGACAAAAAAACTACAAGACTTATTGATCCTATATGATTTCAACTCTTTCTTAGAGATAAAAGAATTTACTTTATCCGAGGAAGATATTTCAGACAGGGAAAAACCATCTCGGGTTTTAAGGAGCGTGTCAGTGTAAATAAAAAGTAAACTTGCTCAGGCAAAAAGAGGATGCAATGGGCAGGAAGATAGTGGATATAGAGGAATTGGAGAAAGGGGTAGAAGCCAAGAAAAATGAAGTTGAAGCCATGAAAAAAGAGGCACATTCCCTTACTATCAAGATAGATAGTAATAAGGATAAGTATAAGAATATAAAAGCTAAAAGTTTGGAACTGGAAAAATCCGGCAAAGAATACGCTGTGTGCAAAAGGCTTTATGAACTGGTAAAGGGACAGACCGGAAAGGGTAAGATCACCCTGGAGCAGTACGTTCAGGCGGCAGGATTCGATGGGATTATAAGGGCAGCCAACAGAAGGCTTTTGCCTATGACCGACGGACAGTATGAGCTCTACAGGACGCAGGATGAACTTGGTAAAAGAAGTAATACCTTCTTGGATTTGGAAGCACTTGATAATTATACCGGTCATAGAAGGGCGGTATGGAACTTGTCGGGAGGGGAGAGTTTTAAGGCGTCTCTTAGCCTGGCGCTGGGGCTTTCGGATACGATCTCTTCGAATCTTGGAGGTATTCAAATGGATGCCCTGTTTATAGATGAGGGATTTGGAACTTTGGACAAAAAGTCTATAGAAAATGCCATGGATATACTTCTTAGTCTCTCAAATGCCAATAAACTTGTAGGTATAATAAGTCACAGAGAAGAATTAAAGGACAATATACCGCAAAAGATAATGGTCGAAAAGACAAGGAACGGAAGCAGTATAAGGGTTGAAAGGGATTGATGTGACTTTTAAGCTGAAGTCTGTCTTTTTGGAATTTTGCAGATCAAAAAAATCTGCACTTAAGTAAAACATTAATGTATATATTTATGGGGAGAAATATGAAAAAATAAAATTATTGGCAGCCTGTATAGTGCTTATGCTTACCGTAAGCGGATGCGTGAGTAAGACCGCAAAGGTACGGGAAAAACTGGATCTTGGAGCAAAATATCTGGAGGAACTTGACTATGATAGTGCGATAGAAGTCCTGTATGAAGCTATAAATATAGATCCTAAAGATCCGGACGCATATATGATGTTGGCTGAAGTATGTATAAAAGACGCTAATGTAGATAAGGCTAAAGAAATATTGGAAGAAGCTTTGGAGATAGAAGATCTGTCTGAGGAAAAAGAATATGAGATAAATGAAGAACTCTCGGGTTTACTTTATCTTGTAACAATATCTAAAGTAGCGGGGGAATATGATGAACCCTTTGTACTTGAATTAAGTAATTTATCCGATAGGGATATCTATTACACGATAGAGAGTAAGAACTCAAGACTGGCGACAGCCGAAGTGAAATATACAGGTCCCATCCTTTTGGATGAAGACGGGGATTACAAGATAAAAGCTTATACATTTGACTCCGATAAAAAAGCCAATGATGCCATAAAAGCAAAGTACAGTATAAAGTTATCAAAGAAATATAAAGCAAAAAACAGTTGGGTACATTACGGTAATATATACAGGTATAGAGGTGAAGACTCTAAAATAGTCACAAAATGGGAAAAAATAGACGGCAAATGGTATTATTTTGCCGAGAATGGTGAAATGATAGCAAACCAATATATAGGTACTTATTATGTCGGAGCGGACGGAGCTATGGTTGACGAGGCTGAAGCAGCCGGGATTTAAACCCAGGATAATAGTGATGTGAAGAAGTTATATAGGGATGTACTGACTAAATTATATACAAGTAAGGAACTGGAAGGGTTTTATGGTTATGATGCAGATGCTGTCAGAGAGGTAAGTGAATCACATGATGCAAGATTTACTTTGATGGATGTTACCGGTGACGGAAAAGAAGAACTTATAGTATACGTAGGCTTGGGAATTGCCGGTATATATTGTATGACAATACTATTGTCTGTACATTCAGAACTCATAATGCTAAAATAGGCGGATGCGATTATGGTTGTTACAAATACAGTAACTCAACAGGTAAATTTGAAGAATACAGGTCGGGTCTGGCAGTAACCAATGAGGAGTATGATGCGGATGAAACGGCGTTTCTCGATAGTTTATTGAATAATGTCAAAGCAGAGATATGGGAAGCGGCAAAATATTCCTCTCACCCCGGAGAACATAGCGGAATTAAAAATAAATATAAAGTAATAACAAAAAGTATCAATGAGACATTTACAATGTCTTCCGATTCGAACATTGTAAAAAAACACATATTAGGATATTTGAACAGAAACACATCTTTAAGAGGGATGCTTTGACCGTCAGATCGTACGGTTAAAAAACAGACCTCTTTTATGTTTTATTTTTCTAAAAATACCGATACATACTTATCATATTTTGACTAATATTATTCGACCACGAAGTCCGGTAAATTATATTGTTGTTTTTAGTACGCTATAATTAAAAAAATACAAATTAATAATTTTTTAACAAAGCTATTAAAATATTTTTATACGAATTTTCGCAGTGCTATATCTTCT
>BNJU01003486.1_pt1 | contig 12840 bp, 15 predicted proteins | sample 8539281 | NCBI WGS metagenome assembly BNJU01 (sample SAMD00202456, study PRJDB9452) | human saliva metagenome | isolation source: human saliva | place: Japan
ATAAACCTCCTGAAGTTATTTACCAACTTAGATAGTCGCTTTTATCTCTTTGCTGGGATACAAACAATTTAAAAATATTTCATTCAAAGATTTCTATGCTTTACCAGTAGCACTACAGATTCAAGGTGATGCTAGCAAACATCTATATTATCGAACGAAAAATGACTAGTCTGGCTTTGTTATTATATGATTGAACGAATTTATCACTTTAAGAAATGTAAAAACCTACCGACAAGTCTTCATCAGATTCATGTGGTTTCCAAGCTACATTAAAACCGTATCTATCGCTCCAATCTGGATGCCAGTCGTTATAATATGGGACACGGCTGTATTTGCCAATTGTCACCTCATCCTCCTCTAATGATTCCTGACAGGTTATCCCAAACTGGATACCATCAAGTTCCCAGGAATTTCCCCAAACATATTCATAAGAAATGACATCAACCCAGCGGGAAGCGTCAATCTCAAAGTCGGTACATAACTTCAACGATTGGAAAGTACTATAGTGCATATTGTAAGGTTTGATATGTATAGCGCAGTCAACGTGATACTTTTCATAATTGGTATTCAATAGGACAACCTTCATCGGAATGGGAACGCCATTCAGTTCCAACCACCAGTATCCAAGTTTATTGTGCAAAATATCAAAATATTCGTCTGCTTCTACTGATTTAGAAAAATCATTTATTTGCAAACATCGACCTGACCTTAATAATTCAGCTGCAATCCCCTTTGCTTTCTCTTTATCAAAATCAGAATAACGCTTAATCACACGCTTTAACTTGTCAATTGGATATGAGATGTCTTTTTGCGAAGCCTGATATACCTTCACAACATGAGCAACCTTTTCAACGTTGTTGATTCCAACAGGAACAACCACAAAATGGTCTTCCCTGATTGATTCATCCTCACAAATATAGGTGTACTCCTCGCCAAACTCTGAGAAAGTGACTGATGCAACTCTATAAACTACATCTGATGAATTTGAATCAGTTTCTTGATCAGTTAGCCCCTTCTCTTTACAATCTAAATCTATCCACTTATAGAAAGTATAACGATTTGGATTCTCATCCTCACCGAATACCATCAAGCTATGACAATTTGGACATTGCCAAGCATAGTACGAAGCATCAGTAATATCATAATAATCAATCTTATTATTTTTCATCTGCGGTATCCGTTATCTCTTCCCATAACTCATCCGAGAATACCGAAAAAGCATTCGGGTCTGGGGCAGCATGGTCATTCATTGGATATCCGCATTGACAAGTCCACTTACCCATAATATAACTCCTACAGCTAGTAACAATTCATACCGTTTATCGTTTTAGCCTATTATATCACGAAACAACACAAAAAACTGCAACCTTTCGATTGCAGTCTCTTACAAGTCAACTTCTGTTTCTTCAAGAAAGGTTACAGGAATTTATCCACTTTCTGAAATTGTGATGTTGTCGAGAATTTGGCACATGATAGTGCTTTCAAAACGGCTAATGAATTTGGCCAAACTCCTATCCAGTAACCAATCTCCGCCTCAGTATCCGGAATCCCTTTATCACTTGCAGAGCCGATCATCAATCCGATGCTACCCACTGGCTGCATGTTTTCTTTTAAAACGATGGCGTATGTCTCAGGTGCTGAAAAAACATGCCCACGTAAAGAAGAACCGATAGATAGTTATTCATAGGCCCTTCACCATATTCCGAATTTTTGCTGTTCGAGAATAATTGATAATTCCCCATTCTATATCGGAATAATAATCTTTAGAGTCTACTCTGCGAGTCCTATATTTTCCTGAATATACGAGTTTGGAGACTTAATAATATTCACAACAAAATCGGCAACACTTTTTCGTGAGACAAACAAGCCTTTAAATGGTTCATCACGGTGTGTAATACTGTAGGCAATTTTGTCAGCATTGGTGAGGGAACCTGGGCGAATGATCGTGTAATCAAAGTCTGAAGACTCAATCACTTTTACTAAACGTTGGTGCATTTCAATATATCTTGGATTAAGTTTTTTTAAAAGCCGCCAGTGCAATTCGAGAAAATGGCTGTGTTACTTCATTAAGGCTTCCAACACTTGAAATAAAAATAAGTCTCTTTATCTTCATAATTCAATTTCATAATAAAAACACCCCAAAAGTTAGATTTTTTTCTGTCTAACTTTTTGGGGTGCAGTTCACCTATCCATTTCGCCAGTTTTTTGATATTTAAACACGCCAAAGTAAGCCCAAACCTGATCCTCCATTTTGGACTTTCCTTTCTCTCTAGTGTATCTCAAATTATGGTACTCCTTAGCCCGCTCAATTGTTTCTTTGCGCTTCTTATAGAGTTCTTTCATTTCTCTTTTGTGACGAATCTCCTCACAAAATTCAAGGGCATCTTTCCAGACATGTCTCGTTACTACTTTTTGAAAATTCTTGCTTTGGGTACAAACGGATAATAAAGGACAGGAAACACATACTTTGGGATTACTCTTATACTCACGGTAGCCTTCTCGAGTAGTAGTGCGATAGCTTAATACTTGATTCTCTGGACAGACATAATGGTCATCACTTGCATCATAAACAAAATTACTAGGCCTTAAGTTCCCCTTTACTCCCTTTGGTCGAGTATAAGGGAAGACAGGAATGATATTACGTTCTAACAAATAATGGGCAATAGCTGGGGTCTTGTAACCTGAATCCGCAATAATATAGTGTGGGGAGAATGGCTCTAACTTTGAAAAAAGAGCAGGGAAAGCCTGACTATCATGAACATTTCCTGCTTCAACCGTATAAGCTAAGGCCCATCCATGCTTATCGCAAGCAACTTGAGCAGAATAGGCAAATACTTCCTTGTGTTCGCCCTTATGGAAGCATCCACACTCGGGATCTGTCGTTGAGATTTTTCTTTTTCCTTAGCCTCACTTTCTTTTTGCGGGCTTTAAGGACTTGTTTTTCGTGTTTTTTTCCGATCTAAATCAATCTCAACTGCCAATTGTTCACTCATAAATTTAGCTTGTTGGTCTACCATTTCCTTACGATACTTGTGACTATTAGCTGCCGCTTTGATATGGGTACCATCCACAAATATTTCAGAAGGATCAATTAAGCCAGCATACAAAGCATGGTTGTGAACTTGGGAAAAAATCTCAGAAATGAGTTCTTTATCTTGAAAAACGACGGCTGTAATTCTTTCCATAGGTAGTAAAATGAGGGACCTTATCATCTAAAGTTAGTCCAAGAAACCAGCGATAGGCCACGTTTACTTCAATCTCTTTCATGGTTTGGCGCATGGAACGAATACCATAAAAACATTTGATTAAAGGAATTTTGACTAACATGACGGGATCAAGACTAGGACGACCGTTATTTGGACTATAGGTATCTTCTACCAAGTCATAAATAAAGTCAAAATCAACCTTTGAATCTACTTGTCGAAGAAAGTGATCTTTTGGGACCAATTCGTCTATTGTATAGAAACCATATTGCTTTGCGATTATAATCAGGTTTTTTTCTTAGTGAAACATAGGGAACACCTCACAACTCTTCTTACCCTATTATACGACTTTTCCAAAAAGAAAAGCCTACGATAGGCTTTTTCATCTGACAATATCTTTATACATATCTGGTCTTCTGTCTCTAAAGAGACCCCAATTCAGGCGCTCATTCGCTCCCTTGTTAAGGTCATAAGTAGTTAACAAGATAGCTTCGCCTTGTCGTTCTGCTTGACTTAAAATAGCTCCTGTTTCATCAGTCATAAAGGATGAACCGTAGAAATTAAGACTAGAACTTTGCCCCCCATTTTCCTCACAAGGAGTGACTTCTTCTAAACCATAACGATTGGCTGCAATAACTGGCACAATATTTGCTGCTGCGTGTCCTTGCATGGTACGTTGCCAATGACCACAACTATCTGTATCCAAAATAGGCTCTGAACCAATGGCTGTTGGATAAAAGAGCAATTCTGCGCCATTTAGTGCAAGGCAACGGGCTGTTTCTGGGAACCACTGATCCCAACAAATGCCAATACCAATCTTGGCATAGCGAGTATCCCAGACCTTGAAACCTGTGTTTCCAGGAGTAAAGAAGAATTTTTCTTGATAATAATGGTCATCTGGTATGTGTGTCTTCCGATAAACGCCTAGTACTTCTCCATCTGCATCAATGACAGCAATGGAATTGTATAATACATTACCATCTTTTTCATAGAAACTGATCGGTAAAACGACCTTTAGTTCCTTGGCAATCACTTTAAAATGCTGAATAGCCGTATTTTCTGTCACCGACTGGGCATACTGGTAGTAGTCATACTGACGTTCCTGACAGAAATAGGGACGTTCAAATAATTCAGGCAAGAGAATAATTTGGGCTCCTTTGTCTGCAGCTTGTCGAACTAAGCGTTCAGCTGTTTGGATATTGGTTTCCACATCCTTAGCGCATTGCATCTGAATAGCTGCAACCGTTACATTTCTCATCTTTTTCTCCTATTCTGGAATTTGTTGGGTAATACAGTGGATATTTCCGCCACCTAAAAGAATATCTCTCGCAGGAATTCCGACAACTTCACGGTCTGGGAAACACTGGCTCAGGATATTCAAGGCTACTTGGTCGTTTACATCCTGAAATTGCGGCACTAATACAGACTTATTAGCAATGTAAAAATTTACATAGGAAGCTGCTAAACGTTCACCTGCATAGCGTTCTTCTTCGCCTTCTTCATAAGTATAGCCCGGCAAATCATCTTCCGTCACTACTTGATGAATAGCTGGGATTGGAAGTTTATGAATAGTGAAACTTCGACCTTTTGCATCGGTTTCCTTCTCTAAAAGAGCTAGATCTGCTGCAGACATGGCATACTGAGGATCATCTTGGTCGTCTGTCCAAGCTAAAACAACCTCAGCAGGACCAACAAAGGCAGCAACATTATCGACGTGTTCATTTGTCTCGTCTTGATAAATACCGTAAGACAACCAAATAACTTTTTCGGCACCAAGGCTCTCTAGTAAGATCTTTTCAATCTCCTCTTTAGTCAGGTGAGGATTACGACCAGGACTAAGCAAGCAACTTTCAGTTACGAGAATAGTTCCTTGACCGTCACTATGTATAGCTCCACCTTCCAGTACAAAAGGTTTGGCATCGTAAACAGGTATTTCCAACTCCTCAGCAAAACGACTAGCTACTTGGTCATCTGCTTCATAGTCTTGGTAGAGACCATCAACAGCACCACCCCAGGCATTGAAAGACCAATCTACCACCATCTTTTCCCTTTTATCATTAAGAAGAATGGTCGGACCTGTATCACGAGCCCAGGCATCATTTGTCGGAATATCTAAATAAACAACCTGGTCTCCTAGATAGGATTGCGCTTCAGATAGATAGTCCTCCTCAACCAAAAGGTAGACTGTTTCCCCCTGAGCAATAGTTTTGATAATCTGGCTAAAAGCTTTTTTTGCAGCCTTTCCTTGAAAAGGCCAAGACCCTGGTCGAGTAGGCCATATCATGAGAGTCCCATGATGGGGTTCATACTCTGCAGGCATCCGATAACCTAATTTCTTTGGGCTGTCCATCATGATAATCTCTCCTTAAAGTCTTGGTAGCCAAATGCTTTGACTAGACTGCACTCACCCTCTTTATCCATGAGATACAAACTTGGAAGCCCAATGCCGTTAAAGGTATTATTTTTGACAAAGGAGTAAATAGCCATGTCTTCAAAATAGAGGCGATCACCGATTTCAATCGGTTTTTCAAAGCTGTAATCCCCAATGATATCCCCTGTAAGACAAGTATTTGAAGAGAGTCTATAAGTATAAGGTTTTTCTTGCGCTTCAAAACCATCTCTCAATGGAGGGCGATAAGGCATCTCAAGAACATCTGGCATATGGCAGCTTGCTGAAGCATCTAACACCAAGGTCTCAATCCCGTTTTCAACAATATCTAAGACTTCTGTCGCTAGATAGCCCGCATTAAGGGCAATAGCTTCTCCTGGCTCGATATAGATGTCAAGGTTATAAGTTTCTCGAATGCGTTTAATCTCAGAAATCAGTAAGTCCACATCATAGTCATCTCTCGTAATATGATGACCACCACCCATATTGAGCCATTTAACTTGATGCAAATAGGCTCCAAACTGCTCTTCTACTGCTTTCAAGGTTGTCTCTAAATCATCTGCCCCCTGCTCACAAAGAGTATGAAAATGAAGCCCGTCAACCAAGTCCAGCAAATCACTAGGTATCTTGTCTGAAGTCACTCCAAAACGAGAGCCAGGAGCACAAGGATCATAAAGCGCGTGGTCACCCTGCGTTGAACATTTAGGATTGAGGCGTAGACCGACACTGATACCAGCTTCACGACAACGTTGACCATATTTTCGTAGTTGTATCTCTGAGTTAAAAACAATATGATCCGATATTTGCAGTAGCTCTTCCATATCTGATTCCTTGAAAGCAGGCGCAAAAACATGGACTTCCCCAGGAACTCTTCTCTAGCTAACTTAGCCTCATAGAGTCCACTAGCCGTCGTACCTGACAGATACTGACTAATCAAAGGATAGGTTTTTATAGAGGAATAAGCCTTTTTGAGCCAGTAGAAACCTTACAGCCAGCCTTTTTTTCTTGAACCTCTTGCAAAAATGCTACAATTTCTCTTCTAATTTTCCTAAAGTCAATGACATAAGCTGGTGTTGGTACTTGTTCTAACTTCATTAGTCCACCATTTGTGGATTTTCTACCACAACCCATGGTAAACCGAATTTATTCAAAGCTTCCATGAATGGGTCTGGATCCAACTCTTCAAGGTTATAAACTCCTGGTTGTTTCCAAGTACCATCCATCACTAATTTTGTCCCAATCATAGCTGGAACACCTGTTGTGTAAGAAATGGCTTGTGAACCAACTTCTGCGTAACATTCTTGATGGTCGCAAACATTGTAGATGTAGATGGTCTTTTCAACGCCATCTTTGACACCTGTAAAGATACATCCAATATTAGTTTTACCAACAGTACGTGGGCCAAGGCTTGCAGGATCTGGAAGCAAGGCTTTCAAGAATTGGATTGGTACGATTTCTTGTCCGTTAAAATTAATTGCATCTGTACGAAGGAGACCAACGTTTTCCAAGCATTTCATGTGAGTTAGATAAGATTGACCAAAAGTCATAAAGAAGCGAATTCGTTTAACACCTGGAATGTTCTTGCTAATGATTCGATTTCTTCATGGTGGAGGAGATACATGTCTTTTTGACCAACTTGAGGGAAATCATACTCACGTTTGATAGACATGGCTTCGACTTCTACCCATTTTCCATCTTCCCAGTAAGAACCTGGTGCAGAAACCTCACGTAGATTGATTTCTGGGTTAAAGTTTGTCGCAAATGGATAACCGTGGTCACCACCATTACAGTCTAAAATATCGATATAGTGGATTTCGTCAAAGTAATGTTTGAGTGCATAAGCTGAAAAGACGCTGGTTACCCCTGGATCAAAACCAGATCCAAGTAAGGCAGTCAGACCTGCTTCCTTGAATTTCTCTTGGTAAGCCCATTGCCATGAGTAGTCAAAGTAAGCTGTAAAACCAAGTTCCTTACAACGTTTCTCATAAATAGCACGCCATTCAGGGTCTTCTGTGTCCTCAGCCTCATAGTTGGCAGTATCGATATAGTGGACACCTGTTGCCAAACAAGCATCCATAATAGTCAAATCTTGGTATGGTAGAGCTACGTTCAAAACAGCTTCTGGTTTGTAGCTTTCAATCAAGGCAATCACTTCTTCTACCTTGTCAGCATCAAGAGCAGCTGTCTCAATCTTAGTATTTGTTTTGCCTTCTAATTTAGCCTTCAAGTCATCACATTTTGACTTGGTACGGCTTGCAATCATAATCTCTTTAAAAGTTTCGCTGTCTTGACAAATCTTTGAAATAGCAACCTGGGCAACGCCCCCACATCCGATAACTAATAAACGACTCATTTTCTTCCTTCCTCTTCTTCTAAAATGTCTTCTACATACTTAGGCAACATAAAGGCACCAATATGTAGGTTTGCAGTGTAGTATTCTGTGAAAAGCTGGCGTTTTTTCCAACCTTCCTTGTCAAAATCTTTGACAGGGTGGTATTTTTTAGATGCAAACCCAAATAACCAATAGCCTGCAGGACTGGTAGGGATATGTGCCTGATAAACTCGACTGATTGGAAAGGCTTGATTAACCTTACGGTGCATGCTTCGACAAGCTGACTCATCTTCGTCAAAGAAGGGACTACCATGCTGATAAATCATGATTCCGTCCTCTTTCAAGGCTCTGTAACTATTGCCGTAAAATTCCTTGGTAAAGAGCCCTTCCGTATGGCCAAATGGATCAGTCGCATCGTTAATGATAATGTCGTAATCATTTTCACAGTTTCTCAAAAACCTTAGTCCATTTTGGTAGTAAATAGTAACACGAGGATCATCTAGCCCAGCAGCAAAATCTGGAAAATATTCTCGACAAACCTCAACCAGCATCTCATCTGGTTCCACGATATCGATTTGTTCCAATTCTGGATAGAGTGTTAATACTTGGGCAACACCACCGTCACCGCCCCCAATAACCAAGACTTTCTTTGGATTGGGATGAACAGCCATAGGAACGTGGACGGTCATTTCGTTGTAGACAAAAGTCATCTGCATCTGAAAACAAGACATGCCCATTTAAAATCAAAAATCTTTCCCAAAAAGCTGGAGTATCTAATACTTCAATATCCTGCCATTCACTTTTTTCCAGCGTAGAGTTGTTTTGGCAGTTCTCAATGATAATTTTCACATCTGGAGTATGAACTTCAGAAAACCATAAATCCATCTAGTTCTCCTTTCTCTCAATAACGTTGATATGATTGACCTCTGGATCTTCCGTTCCTTGGAGGGAACAACCACGTTCTTTTAGCGAATTGGATATAATCGACAAGACCTTGTGTAATTCGTTCACCAGGTGCTAGGATAGGAATCCCAGGAGGGTAACACATGACAAATTCCCCACAGACTTGTCCAACGGACTCGTCCAAGGTTAAGCTTCTTCTCTCTGAGTAGAAGGCTTCCTGTGGAGATAGCACCAACTCTGGTTGGATATATTCGCCAGCGATCAAGTCCTTCCCATCTCGTGAGTATAGTCTCTTGATATCAGCTAGAGCACCAACCAAGCGTTCAATGTCTTGGATACGGTCACCAATCGAAATGTAGGCCAAGATATTGCCAATATCACCAAACTCAATCTGAATGTCATATTCATCCCGTAAGAGATCATAAACTTCAATACCTGTTAGCCCAATTCCCTGAGTGTAAACTGACAGCTTGGTTACATCAAAATCACAAACCGATACACCATCTACTAGCTCTTTTGAGTAGGCATAGTAGCCACCGATGGCATTGATTTCACGACGAGCGTACTCAGATAGCTCAATGACCTTCTCAAATGACTCTTTACCACGAAGGGCCAAATTGCGGCGTGAAATATCCAAACTAGACATTAACAAATAGGATGCTGATGTTGATTGGGTCAGGTTAATGATTTGACGCACGTACTCAGGATTCATCTGATCGCCAACTAAAAGAAGCGAACTTTGAGTCAAGCTGCCACCAGACTTATGCATAGATACGGCTGACATATCTGCTCCAGCGTCCATAGCAGATAGAGGAAGTTTATCTGTAAAGTGGAGATGAGCACCGTGTGCCTCGTCTACTAAGACTTTCATTCCTGCAGCGTGGGCCATCTCTGTTAGCCCCTTTAAGTCTGAACAAATCCCATAGTAGGTAGGATTGTTGATTAAGATAGCCTTGGCATCCGGATGGTCCTTAATAGCTTGTGCCACACGATCATTTTCAAGCCCCAAAGCAATACCGATTTTGGGATCCACACTCATCTCGATATAGATGGGAATAGCTCCACATAAAACGAGTGCATTGATGGCTGATTTATGGACATTTCGTGGTAGGATGATTTTATCACCTGCTTTACAGGTGGAAAGAATCATGGTTTGCACGGATGAGGTTGTCCCGCCAATCATTAAAAAGGCATGGGCAGCTCCAAAAGCCTCTGCTGCTAGCTCTTCTGCATCTCTGATAATCGAAATAGGATGCCCAAGATTGTCCAAGGGCTTCATAGAATTGACATCAATACCAACGCATTTTTCCCCTAAAAGTTCAACTAACTCTGGATTCCCACGGCCACGCTTATGACCTGGTACATCGAAAGGAACAATCCTTTTCTTTCGTAACTTAACTAACCCCTCATAAATGGGAGCTTGGTTCTGATTTAACATTATGAAGACATACTCCTTTACTTTATTTTCTACACCTGAGCTCAAAATCAGGTGTTATAGGAAACTTATGAAAAAAGAGCAGGTTGGCACCTGCTCTACAATCTACTGACGTGTTTATGTTTGTTTCTTTTGAGTATGTCTGTTCCTGATGTTTCCTAACTCTCTAGTAGCAAATATTACGTACTTTATTGATCGTTTCACAAGATGACGTGTGCTTTCACCACACTAACAAATGTATACGAATTAGAACTAATGTCCTAACATCAACTTATAAAAGTAGGCTTTTAACCCTATCAATAATGTGGCTTTTCAACCACGCTTCGGCATTCAACCCTGCCTGTCCGTAGGCATTTTTTACTCGGGTTTATATTTGCTAGAAAACATCATCTCATTTTCTAAGCTTCATCAATATATCATGTTTTTCAGAGACTTGTAAAAATATTTTTCAGAACTTTTTAAAACAACCAAAAATGAAAAAGTAAATTCCACTCATCTGTCTCCCGGTAGATTTTACTTCTGCACAGTTGATATTTTCTCTTTCACATTTCTCATGGTATGTTTAGAGCTCCTTCTGACAGCAATGGAAGGAGTTTATTATGAGTAAAAATTATTCCCGGTAACCAAAAACATCTTTCTTTAGAAGACCGACTCTTTATAGAACAAAGTCTAAATCAAGGACTTTCCTTTAAGGAGATTGCCAAGTATCTTTGCAAAGATCCTTCTACTATTTCTAAGGAAGTGAAGAAACACCGAGCATCAAACTGGTATCACAAGGGCAGTTTTCTGAACAAAAAGAACTTCTGTGTTCATCGTTACCAGTGTCGTAAAACAAATGTCTGTAAAAAGATTATCCTTTGTGAGATAAAGTGTACTTCTTGTCCTAGCTGTAATCAGACCTGCAAGGACTTTGAAAAGGAATGCTGTAATCGTCTAATGAAGGCTCTACGTTTGTAATGGCTGCTCATAAAAAGCTTCATCAATGCAGCATCGCCCATAAATATACTTATGATGCCAGATTTGCTGATAGAAAATATGAGAAACCCATAAGGACTCTCGTCGAGGCATAAATCTTTCCGAAAAGGAAGCAGAAAAAGACAACATCATCACACCACTTATCGCAAAGGGCAATCACCTTACCAGATTTTAGTGAATCATCCGGAATTACAGATGTCTGTTCGCACCATGTACTCCTACATTGACCAAAGATTTTTAGCTCAAAAATATCGATTTAAAACGAAAAGTGACATTCAAACCAAAGGAAATGCCATAAAACACAGATTTTTAAACCGTGAAATATTTCATGGTCGAAGCTATGAGAAGTTTCTTGAAGCTTGGATTAAATTCTTTTGTAGAGATGGATACTGTTCATTCATGCAGAGACTCACAAAAACCCTACTAACTTTTTCTTTACAGAGGAAAAACTCTTCCAGCTTATCTGTTAAATCGATGTACAAAGGGGCTGTCAAAGCAGTCTTTGACCGTTTAGACGACGTTTGAAGATGTCTTTGACTTTTCAATCTATCTTTGAATATATCCTTACAGACCGAGGATCAGAGTTTGAGGATCCTGTCGCTTTAGAAACAAATCTAATGGATACAACATGCAGCATTTATTGTGTGATCCTATGCGTAGCGGGCAAAAGGAGGCTTAGAGCAAGCCCACACCATGCTCCGCATGATTCTTCAAAAGGCTCTTCTTTTGCTTTTTCTTACACAATGGGATGTGAATCGCATTGTAAACCACATCAATTCACGCCAAGGAAAGCTTAAAGCAGGAATACCCCTTATCAAAGGGCACTAAACCGATATGGAGAAGATGTCTTAAAAAGCACTTCAGCTCATTGCCCATTCATCCTGACGAGGTTTGTCTGAGGGCCCAAAGCTGATTCGCTTTAAGTAACAACAACCCAAAACAGATCTGCTGTCAGACAGGGCAAAAACTTTTACATTTTTGATATAGCCAGTGGAATTTAGTCCTACACGACTTGTTCTGTGGCTTATTTCCCATGTCCGGAAAGAGATTTTTGAGGGTTGTTATGCACTATTATAGCAAAAATCAGGCAGAAATGAAATTTCAAACTGCCTGATTTTAGGATTTAAAAGCTAGGTAGAATTTACCTCTGCATTAGAATTTACTTTTTCAATTTAGCTTTTTAAAACAATCTAACGATTTAAAAAGCATTTTAACGATGACATGTTGTACCATTATAACTTGAAATCTATCATCCCTAAATAAAAAGCCTTGAAAAATTAAAATTTCAAAGGATTTTATTGAATTAAATTGTATCATCTAACTACTTATCTCCCTGGATCAAACCTTGTAGTTTCATTAATAGGGGATACGTTAATTTCCGTCAACGCCTAGTCTGTAGTAACAACTCCGTACCCCCTAGGTTTTATAAAAATTGATTGACAGCCTATCAGGCTATCACATCAGATACTCAACTTGTATTCTCACTCGATACTTCCCCAGCACATGAAAAAAAGCCTTACCTACAAGGCTTTTCATAATTCCTTTCGTTTCAAGGCTTTTACGCTTTTACAAGCAATCCTACCACTCCACGTGTGCTGAGACT
>BNJU01003642.1_pt1 | contig 12785 bp, 9 predicted proteins | sample 8539281 | NCBI WGS metagenome assembly BNJU01 (sample SAMD00202456, study PRJDB9452) | human saliva metagenome | isolation source: human saliva | place: Japan
TATAATAATTTTGCAATAAAACAAACTATACGCTAAATTAGGTGAGCATTATAAGAAAAAGAAACAGATTAAAAATTTTTAATCCATTTCTTTAGATTGTTGACAAAAATACCGAAATATCAAGCTAGTATTGATGTTATGGTATTTTTCAAAAATAAGCCTTAAGGCAAAAAAATCCAGTAGTATTTAGTAGTATTGAGAGGTTTATACCTCTCTTAATGCGATTGTTTTCATATTTTGGACGCAACAAGACAGCCAAGCGTACGACTGTACTTTGGCTTTTCCTCTATATCGTGCATACCTGTATCCGTGATTTTTGTTTTAGAATCCATAAAGCTACGTTCTATTGTTTCTTTTCTTCTCTTATACAATAGTTTTCCTTCTTTTTGATATACGTCTTAACCTAGCTTCATCATAATAATCCGCATTTTATATGGCGTCTTATTATTTTTCTTTTCGTTTTTATCATCACTCTTATATTGTTTATATCCATTTCTATCAATGTTTCTGTATCTAAATATTTCTCCTGTTCGTTTATCCACATATATCTTTTTCTTGTAAGTATTTAAAATATTTGTTATCTTTTGATCTTGAGAATCTTCTATATCCTATTACTGAAAATATATTTTTTTATCTAACTGTTTTAGTATGTCTGAGAATAATATCCGCTATCTAACGCAACTTTACCTGGTATTAATCCAAAGGTTTTTCTATCTGATTTAGTCTATCTATATACGGACCGCTATCATGAGTATTACCTGGAGTTATATGGCAATCTATAATTATATTGTTTTTCCCATCGACAGTTCTATGGTCTAAATACATAAAACCTTCTTCTTTATGGTCTCTGTGATAATATCCACTATCCGGATCGGTAGTGTTAATTTTCTCTTTTTACAACTTGTTCCTCTTTGTACTCAAAAAGGCTTTTTTTCCTTTTGTTTCTCTCTTCATTTATTTCTTTTTCTAAATCTAATTTTTCTTTTTATTTTTGTAGTTGCTTCAACTTTGAATTTCTTTTTTTATTTGCGTTGGCTTTAATATGTGTTGAATCAGTAAAAACTCATTACCACCTACTAGTTTCTTTTCTATTGCTTGATTTACTATATTAATAAATATTTGTTCGAACACATCAGTTCCTTGGAAACGTCGAGATATAATTTTGTGAAAATGTGAAAGTAATGTGGTACTGGTTTTTGTGAATGGTATTCCTAAAAACCACCTAAATAGCAACGTCAGTTTCTATTCTTTTTATTGTTTCTCTCATAGATTTTATTCCATAAAAGTCTTTTAAAAATACCAGTTTAAATAATACAACAGGATCTAGACTATTTCTCCCTGTTGTATGGCTATAGTATTTTTCTGTTAAATCGTAAATAAATTTAAAATCAATAGCTTTTATCTACTTTTTCTTAAAAATGATCTTTAGGTACTATTTCTGATAGTGTCATTAGTATTATTTCATCTTTTATATTTTCTACTTTTATTAAACATACTAAAACCTCCTTTGTATACTTATATTATACCATTTTAAAGGTTTTATTTCAGTTAAAAAGGCTGATTGACCTGTTGTCAACAGCCTGAAAAAGCTAGATTAAAATTTTTAATCCATTTCTTTAATACTTTTATTATTTTTAATAATTTTTAAATGATTCTACTTTATCTGTTTTTCCCAAGTGAAATCTTCATCTTCTACTCTAAAAGTGACCATAAGCTGCAGTTTTTGTAGATTGGTCTTCTTGAATCAAGTCTCAATAATTCCGTTTGGTGTTAATCTAAACTCTTCTTTTAATAGTTTTTACAATTTCACCTTCGTCTACTTTTGAAGTTCCAAATGTTTTCAATAAAAAGTGATACTGGGTGTGCTCACCAATTGCATAAAGCTAGTGAACTTCACTTTATCACAGATTCCACTAGCTACAATATGGCAATATATCTAGCCATATATGTCAGATCTATCCACTTTAGTAGCATCTTTCACTGAATGCTCCTCCACCACTTGACGAGAGAATCCTCATATGTATCTACTATAATTTTTACGTCCTGTGAGACCTGCATCTCCCTACTGGCCCACCTATAACGAATCTTCCTGTTGGATTAATAAAGTATTTAGTATCTTCATCTAATAATTCTTTATCTAGACAAGGTTCAATTACATATTTTTGATATCTGCATGAATTTGTTCTTGTGAAATTTCTTCAGCATGTTGAGTTAGAAACAACTATTGCATCAATTCTTTTGCTTTATGGTTGATATCATATTCTACTGTTATGAACTTTTTCCATCTGGTCCTAAAGTATGTTAATGTACCATTTTTCTAACATCAGCTAATTGTTTAGAAGTTTGTAACTTAGGTAAATTGGTAAAGAGCATATGTATGGAGTTTCATTGGTTGCAAAATCAAACATTAAACCTTGGTCTCAAGCTCCAACCTCATTTTTCTTCTTTTTCTTGTTTTAGTTTCTAAAGAGTTGTCTACACCTAATGCAATATCAGGTGATTGTTTATCTAACCCTACTAATACTGAAAATATGGTCACTAGGTAACCTTTTTGTTGAGATCATTATATCCTATTTCATTTTACAGTATCTCTAACTACTTGTTGAAATCAACATTTGCTGTTGTAGATACCTCTCCGATTAGTACTACAAGCCCTGTGTTAACACATGTTCTCATGGGCTGCACGTCCATATGGATCTTGTTTTAAAATCTCATCTAAAATAGCATCTGAAACTTGGTCTGCTATTTTATCTGGATCTCCCTCTGTTACCGACTCTGATGTAGATAAATATGTTTTTGCTCATTGTTTTCTCCTTAAATTTTTAGCGTCTGATATCAATACAAAACTATCGTCTTAATCCTTAATATCTCCATTTAAAATAAAATAAAGACCTTATCCATGGACAGGTCTTTTTACTATCCTCATCGTTCAAAGTAAACTTTGCTAGGAAAGCACCTTAATCAATTGATTAGGTTGCCGAGTTCATCAGAGCCTTATCCTCACTCACTCTTGATAAGTATTTATATTTCTTTTATCAGCATATTAGATTTTTAATATACTTTAGTAATTTGTCAATCATAAAGTACAAAAATTAGTATTCTATATTATACTTACTTCTTTCAGATAAAATCTTTTCTTTTTAGCTTCTCGGCTTCTTCTATTGAAAAATAGTTAATAGACAAATTACTATATATTCCAGTTATTTTTGATATTTGCTAATTTAAATTTATTTAGAATAGGTCCCTTATGTGATGTAACATCTTGAATTGTGTGTATGGCAATTTCTTTTTGTTTTTATATAATATTCATTCAACTTTCGACACTCCATTTCATCTACCTCATAAGAATAATTTCTAATTACCAGTGGAGGAAGAGTGAGGCTACTATATAGTATATTACTACTATTGTTAATATACTTAAACCTAAAAACTTATAATTTATTTCATCTGTAAAATAATCAAATACACATTTGCAATAACTGGTAGTAAAGGAACATTAGTATATATCCCGTAGTGTATTCTTAAGTATTGTACCGCCCTCGATGGTAAATTACATAATTTTTCAAACACTCTATTCACAACCTACCTCCGAAATTATAAAGTCTCTTTCTAATTTTTCTTTATATCCTTTATTATAATACCTTAAATTAATATCTGAATTTATCCCCAATAAATTTATCGATAAATGAGCAAGATCTCTTTTGTTCATAAAGTAGTTCGTTCTATTTATAGTTCCTCTTTTTCACTTTGATTAACTCCGTGATTATTGTTAGCTGTCTCATGAATGTATTCTTAAGTAGTATCTATCATAAGAAAGTTCATTATACTTCAACATGTAATTTTCACTAAAATACCATGAAAACTAAAACAAGATGAAAAGCAACTGAACCTAATGTTATGTACTCAAGTTTCAAATCAATCTTCACAAAAATACAAAATTGCAAGCACTATTGTTGGTAAAAACTACAATTAAACAGACTCCAACGATACATCGCTATTCTTGCCTTTGATTGTATTTTCTCCCCTTCTACATTATCATAGTATTCTAAATCAATACTCAGATTATTTTTACAAAGTTTCGTGCAAAATCTTTTTCTACAAGAGGCAATACGTCTATCGTGATCATAAATCTTCTGATGCATCATTAGTCAAGTTTCAACAGATAGCTTTGCTAAACCGAAAAACGATAACGTAAAGGATATATTAATTTTACACTTTGAATTCTATCAATATCAATAATAGCGACTCTTATTTAATAATCCATATTTACACAGTAAATTATTTTCTTTCGTCAAATAAGAACAAGTTATAATATTTTACAATCGTATGAATAGTGGAAGCTATAACTACTAATATCATAAAATTCCCAATTGTTAAAAATTAAAACTTTTATATCACTAATAACTGATTTGGCATTTTTCTTGAAGTAGTTTATCAAAATAAACTTCATTTCAGAATATACTTAAATACATCTCGAATCTTGTCATTAAATGCAAGTATTAAACCTAAAGCAACAAAAACCTAACTCTCAACAAACCATAAAATGCAAGGTCTTTTTGATGAGTAATTTTTAATATTTCTTTTTGAGCTATTTCTACTTTTCTTCTTCAGAAAAGTACATTCTTCACTCTTCCTAATTTTTATTTAGTATCTCTATTAAGAATAATGCAACATCCTTTTTAAAGGTCTTATCTTAATTTATCCCCAACAAGATTTATATCTACCGAAAGCAAATCAAATGATTGGTACAATATATTTGAACTAGTGTCAATCGATTGGATATTTTTCCAAATTTATATTCTTCTTTTTATTTATTATTCCTGTCATTGTAAATAAAAAGCACCATCACGAACTTCCTAACTCTTTTAGAAATAATCAAAATATACCTACTACTGTAGCAATAAAAATACCTGCAAAAATTAGTAAGTTAAGTTTCAGTTTTGCTCTTTAATGCTAATAATATAAAAATTCCATTTAATTTTCAATCCCCTTTATTAGAGTATCGATAATAACCAAAAGGATGTACTCGACTATATTATTCATCTTTATACCTCCTATAATTAAGTTATTTTCTAAAATTTTTGTGAGTTTATTTTCTAACTGAATATCCTTACAAATATAAAAACTTAATTTATCCGAACCACAGTTAATATTGACCTAAATACATTAAACCTCTTGGACAATATTTTTGTTTAATTGTATAATCTAAAATATTTCTTAGTGGTGCAACTTTCTCCAACTTATAGAATGTATATATTGAGGTTGAAGCTAATTTTAAAATGTTCATCCGTAATTTTCAAAAAGTATTGTATTCATACTTGTCCCTTAGCATTACAACTACTACAGTGATTTGATACTAACCTAGAAAGTATCCACATAATGAGATAGATTCCTACACAAACGCTTTGTCCAAAACCTATAACAAAAAGTGCAGAAATAGAGCACGATACATATCATGCTATGCAGAAAATATTAAAAGAAAAGATAATCAACATACAATCTACCTATATTTTCTCATAAACTTTCCCCTTACTATAATTAATATCCAATAAGATTTAAATCACGCTCGTTTTTATGTAGTCTCATCACCATGCACTGGATAAACTATTTTTAGCTCCATCTAATTTGAAAAGTACATTTTCCTAATGAGTTTTTAAAGCTTTAAAATCAGTCCATATAAATCATAGCGACCAAATCCCACTTCTAAATAAAGGCATCTCCTACTACATAAATTTCCCGAAATCAGAAACTCCTGAGGTGAATGCCCAGGTGTCGGTAGCCTGATGAATTCCATACCTGCTAATTCATACTTTTTGTTTCTTCAAATTCAAATTCTGCTGGATCTGTTATAGGTGCTCTTCTAATCCCAAAGTGAGTGTTGCTCCATTAAAAATCTGGATTACTTAAACCAATCACGCTCGCGACCAGAAATCTATACGGGTACATTATAATAGTTTCTACATTCATCTAAGACATAATGTGATCAAAATGAGCGTATGTATAATATTGCCTCAATCTTTACACTTTAATTTTCCACTGCTTTTGCTATTCTTTCAAAGTCCTTCTCCTGGATCGACAATAGTCCACGTCCATCTTTGAGATAATATAGCAATTCTCATCTACCATATCCATAGCTATTCTTTTAATTTCTACTTTTGCCATTTTTATCAAAACCTCTCAAAATTATTATTATCTATGTTTTATCGATTATATTGTTATTGTGAGATATTTAATCTCTAGTTAGTTTCTATAATCTTTAAAAATATTAATACTATTTAATTCTCATCTTGACACTAATATTCTTTATACTTGTATAATGTGAGATTTTTACTCTTAGTAAACCTAAGAGAATATTTACGAAGGAGAAGACAATGAAATTAAATTCGTGTCAGATATCTTTACTTAGTATCTCTATTTTACTTATGTCACATCTTGCAATTTTCACCTGTCATTCCTAAACTTATACAGGTTATATAACGCTCAGAATCTAATAGGATTTAGCTACTGAATCGTTAGTACTATTCAGCTATGATGATTACAGTATTTGTGCATACGTAATTTTATTATTAAAGGAGTGTGACATAAACATGTCTATGGTCTAGCTAATTTTTCATTTTTGACTTAGACCGAGTTTTACAACAAATTTTAAAATTGTTTTATTAGTAGATTACTTCTTGGTGCGAATTGGATTATTCAATTCTTTATCAGTAAGTATGATTAGTGACTTTTGATGAAGATACTCGTGGAACTATTGTTGATCAGGGAAAGGATTTGAAAAATACAAAAGCAGTGGAAAAATTAAATGTAAAGATTGAGGCAATATTGATAACACTGCTCATTTTGGTCATTGTCTTTAGATGAATGTAGAAAATATTATAATGTACCTGTATATATTTCTAGTCATGAGCGTGATTGGTCAGTAATCCAGATTTTAATGGAGGCAACATCATTTTAGATTAAGAAGAGCATATAACAGATCAGCAGAATTTGAATTGAAAACAAAAGTATGAATTAGCAGGTATGGAATTCACTGTACCACACCTGGGCATTCACCTGGTGGAGTTTCTTTTAATTTTCAGATTTATAGTAGTAGGAGATGCCTTGTTGGAAGTGGATTTGGTCGTTATGATTTATATGGATCGATTTTAAAAGCTTTAAAAACTCATTGGGAAATGTGCTTTTCCAAATTGGAGTGGAGCTAAATATAGTCTATCAGGGCTGGTATTGAGACTACTATAAAAACGTAGGCGTGATTTGAAGTCTTATTGGATAATGAATTGTATTGAGGGAGTTTGTGAGAGGAGAAAATGTAAGGTAGATTGTATAAGCGTGTTGATTGTCTTTCTTTCACTGTCTTTCATCGTGATACTGCATCGATATATGTCGTGCTTATTTCTGTAATTTTAAAGTTCTAGGTTTTGACAAAGTGTTTGGGTGTAGGAATCTATCTTGTGTGTAAGGATGGCACTGGGATTAGGTATTTTCAAATCACTGTGTATAGTTGTAATGCTGGGGACAAAATGTAGATACAATACTTTTGACAAGTACGGATGAACATTTTAGAGTGGCTTTCAACCTCAATCTATATACAGTTTCTATAGGTTGGAGAGAGGTTGCTGCACGAAATGTAGATTATACCTGATTAAACAAAATATAATATTGTCCAGAGGTTTTGCGTATGTGTGGGGTCGATAATAACTGCTGGTTCGGACCGTCAAAGTTTTTCATACTTTTCCGAGTGAGGATGTTATTCCAGTTAGAAAATAGCTTTTCAAAATTTTTGAAAATAACCTATGAGTGTAGGAGGTATAAAAGATGAATAATATAAAAGTCAGGTATTGCATCGCTGTGGTTGTTATCGATGCTCTAGTCAGGTTGAGGTCAAATGAGATTCTTAACACATAGTGGCATTAAAAGAGCAAGCACTGGAGGCTTAACTAATTTTTGCAGAGTATTTTATTGCTAATAGTAGTAGGCATGTTGATTATTTCTTAAGAGTTATGAAGTTCGTGATGGTGCTTTTACACGACAGGAATAATAAATAAAAGTAAAAATATAAATTTGGAAAATATCCAATCGATTGACACTAGTTCAAATATATTGTACCAATCATTTGATTTGCTTTCGGTAGATATAAATCTTTGGGGATAAAATGTAGATAAGACCTTTAAAAAGGATGTTGCATTATTCTTAATGAGAGATACTAAATAAATTGGGAAGAGTGAAGATATTACTTTTCTCGAAGAAGAAAAAGTAGAAATAGCTCAAAAATAAAATTATCATTAAAGACCTTGCATTTTATGGTTTGTTGAGAGTTAGGTTTTTGCTGCTTTAGGTTTAATACTTGCATTAATAAAGATTCGAGATGTATTTAAGTATTTCTTGGAAGTAAAACAGTTTATTAAAGACTTCAAGAAAATGCCAAATCAGTTATTGGTGATATAAAAGTTTTAATTTAACAATTGGATTTTTTATGATATTAGTAGTTATAACTTCAATTATTCATACGATTGTAAAATATTATAACTGTTCTTGACGAAGAAAATAATTACTGTGTAAATATGGATTATTAAATAAAGAGTCGCTTATTATTGATATTGATAAATTCAAAGTGTAAAATTAATATATCCTTTACGTTATCGTTTCTTTGGTTTAACAAAGTTATCTGTTGAAACTTTGACTAGTGTATCGCATCAGATTTAAGTGATCTACGATAGACGCATTGTTACCTCTGTGAGATTTTGCGACGACTTTCGTCAAAAATAATCTGAGTGTTGATTTAGAATACTATGATAATGTAGAAGGAAAAGAAATACAATCAAAGGCAAGAATCGCGTATGTCATGTTGGAGTCTGTTTAATTTGTCGTTTTGCAACAATAGTGCTTACGATTTGTATTTTTGCGAGATTGATTTGAAACTTGAGTACATAACGACTAGGTTCAGTTGCTTTCTATCTTGCTGGTTTCTTATGAGTACTTTTAGTGAAAAATTGCATGTTGAAGTATGATGGAACTTTCTTATGATGTCTAGCTTTACAGAATACATTCCTGAGGACAGCTAACAATAATTGCGGAGTTAATCAAAGTGAGTAGGAACTATAAATAATAGAACGAACTTCTTTATGACATAAAGAGATCTTAGCTCGTTATCGATAAGATTCTGTTGGGATAAAGTCAGATATTAATTTAAAGGTATTATAATAAAGAGGATATAAAAGAAAAATTAGAAAAGGGCTCATAATTTTCCGGAGGTGAGTTGTGAAGATAGAGTGTTTGATTATGTAATTGCCATCGAAGGCGTTACAATACTTAGGAGATACACCTGCAGGATATGTACAATGTTCCTTTACCAGTTGTTGGTAAATGTGTATTTGATTATTTTACAGATGAAGATAAATTATAAGTTTTTGGGTTTAGAAAGTATATTAACAATAGTAGTAATATACTATATGTACAAAGATTCTTCCACTCCACTCGTAATTAGAAATTGTTATTCTTAACAAGTGGAGGTAGATGAGATGGGAGTGTCGAGAGTTGAAGAGCATGATATATAAAAACGAAAGAAAGTGCCAGCCTGATACAATTCAAGATGTTACCCCTGAGCCACATATGGGACCTATTCTGACAAATTGGAATTATGGACAAAATATCAAAATAACTGGAATATATAGTAGTTGTCTATTAACTGTTTTCTATTAGAAGAAGCCGAGAAGCTAAAAGAAAGGATTTTATCTGAAAGAAGTAAGTATATATATGAGATACTAGTGCGTGCTATGATTGACAGAGTACTTAAGTATATTAAAATCTAATATGCTGATAAAAGAAATATAAATACTTATCAAAGGTGAGTGAGGGATAAGGCCCGATGAACTCCGGCAACCTAATCAATTGATTAAGGTGCTTTCCTTAGCAAAGTTTACTTTGAACGATGAGGTATATAAAAGACCTTGTCCATGGATCAAAGGTCTTTGGCTATTTTAAATGGAGATATTAAGGATTAAGACGATAGTTTTGTATTGATATCAGACGCTAAAAAATTTAAGGGAAAAACAATGAGCAAAAACATATTTATTTACATCAGAGTCAGTAACAGAGGACATCAGATAAAAATAGCAGACCAGATTTCAGATGCTATTTTGAGATAGAGATTTAAAACAGAGATCCATATGGACGTGTAGCCTGCAGAAACATGTGTTAACACAGGAGCTTGCAGTACTAATCGGAGAGGTATCTACAACAGCAAATGTTGATTTCAACAAGTAGTTAGAGATACTGTAAATGAAAATAGGATATAATGATCCAACAAAAGGTTACTCTGGTGACCATATTTCAGTATTAGTGAGGTTGAATAAACAATCACCTGATATTGCATTAGGTGTAGACAACTCTTTAGAAACTAAACAGAAAAAGAGAAAATGGGGTTGGAGCTGGAGACCCAGGTTTAATGTTTTGGTTTTGCAGCTAATGAAACTCCATCATATATGCCTTTACCAATTTACCTAGAGTCATAAACTTTCTAAACAATTGGCTGATGTTAGAAAAATGGTGCATTAACATGCCCTAGGACCAGATGGAAAAGGTTCAAGTAACAGTAGAATATGATATCAACCATAAGTAAAAAGAAATTGATACAATAGTTGTTTCAACTCAACATGCTGAAGAAATTTCACAGAACAAATTCATGCAGATATCCATATGTAATTGAACCTTGTCTAGACAAGGAATTATTGATGAAGATACTAAATACTTTATTAATCCAACAGGAAGATTCGTTATAGGTGAGGCCAGTAGGAGATGCAGGTCTTGACAGGACATGAAAATTATAGTAGATACATATGGAGGATTCTCTCGTCATGGTGGAGAGGGCATTCAGTGGGAAAGATGCTACTAAAGAGTGGATAGATCTGGAGCATATATGGCTAGATATGATTGCTAAAAATATTGTAGACTAGTGGAATCTGTGATAAAGGTGGAAGTTCAATTAGCTTATGCAATTGGTGTAGCACACCAGTATCAATTTTATTGAAACATTTGGAACTTCAAAAGTAGACGAAGGTGAAGTGTATAAAACTATTAAAGAAGAGTTTGGGATTAACTTACCAAACGGAATTAGTAGACTCTTGACCAGAAGAACCAATCTACACTGCAGCTTATGGTCACTTTGGTAGAAGATGAAGATTTCACTTAGGAAAAACAGATAAAGTAGAATCATTTAAAAATTATTAAAATAATAAAAAGTAGTAAAGAAATGGATTAAAAATTTTTAATCCGTTTCTTCAGGCTGATGACAAATAGGTCAACAACCTTTTTCTTTCGAAATAAAACCTTTAAAAATGGTATAATATAAGTATACAAAGGAGGTTTTAGTATGTTTAATAAAAGTAGAAAATATAAAGATGAAATAATACTAATGACACTATCAGAAATAGTACCTAAAGATCATTTTTAAGAAAAGTAGATAAAGCTATGATTTTTAAATTTATTTACGATTTAACAGAAAAATACTATAGCCATACAACAGGAGAAATAGTCTAGATCCTGTTGTATTATTTAAACTAGTATTTTTAAAAAGACTTTTATGGAATAAAATCTATGAAGAGAAACAATAAAAAGAATAGAAACTGACGCTGCATTTGAGGTGGTTTTAGGAATACATTCACAAAAACCAGTACACATTACTCTACATTTTTCACGAAAATTATATTCGACGTTTCCAAGGAACTGATGTGTTCGAACAAATATTTATTAATATAGTAAATCAAGCAATAGAAAAGAAACTAGTGAGGTGGTAATGGGTTTTTACTGATTCAACACATATTAAAAGCCAACGCAAAATGAAAATTTCAAAGTTGAAGTAACTACAAAAATAGAAAATTAGATTTAGAAAGAAATAAATGAAGAGAAACAAAGGAAAAACCTTTTGGTACAAAAGAGGAACAAGTTGTAAAAAGCAGAAAAGTCTAACACTACCGATCCGGATGGTGGATATTATCATCAGAGACCATAAAGAAGAAGGTTTTATGTATTTAGACCATAGAGACTGTCGATGGGAAAAACAATATAATTATAGATTGCCATATAACTCAGGTAATACTCGATGATAGCCGGTCCGTATATGATAGACTAAAGTCAGATGACCTTTGGATTAATACCAGGTAGAGTTGCGTTAGTGCGGATGTTATTCTCTAGACGTACTAAAACAGTTAGATATATATATTTTTCAGTAATAGGATATAGAAGATTCTCAAGATCAAAAGATAACAAATATTTTAAATACTTACAAGAAAAAGATATATGTGGATAAACGAGACAGGAGAAATATTTAGATACGAAACATTGATAGAAATGGATACTACAACAATATAAAGTGATGATAAAAACGAAAAGATAATGAACGTCATATAAATGCGGATTATTATGATGAAAGCTAAAGTTAAGACGTATATCAAAGAAGGAAAACTATTGTATAGAGAAGAAAACAAACGTAGAACGTGGCACGGATTCTAAACAAAAATCACGGATACAGGTATGCACGATATAGAGGAAAAGCAAAGTACAGTCGTGCAGCTGGCTGTCTTGTGCATCAAAATATGAAAACAATCGCATTAAGAGAGGTATAAACCCTCTTAATACTACTAAATACTACTGGATTTTTGCCTTAAGGACTTATGAAAAATACCATAACATCAATACTAACGATATTTCGGTATTTTGTCAACAATCTAAAGAAAATGGATTAAAAATTTTTAATCCGTTTCTTTTTCTTATAATGCTCACCCTAATTT
>BNJU01001466.1_pt1 | contig 12744 bp, 17 predicted proteins | sample 8539281 | NCBI WGS metagenome assembly BNJU01 (sample SAMD00202456, study PRJDB9452) | human saliva metagenome | isolation source: human saliva | place: Japan
GGGACGCGGTATCTAACAAACTCTCCTTATATAAATAATGTCATATTCAGGTCATATAAGACGCGTATACTGGAAACTACCATTTGAAAAAGGAGCAAAAAGATGAAAATTGCATGGAATGAAATTAAATACCAACCTAAAAAAATTTATATTAATTGAAGTCCTGATTGTGATTATGATGTTCATGGTCATTTTCCTATCGGGCCTAACAAACGGATTAGGGCGCATTATTATGGCGCAAATTGATACGTTTGGGGACGTTCATTATATTCTTTCAAAAAGATTCAGAAGGAGTGATTCCTTACTCAACCCTTACTAGTTCAGAACTAACGGAGATTGAAGACCTTCATTTAGAAAACGAAACGGGACTAGTGATTCAACGTTCTACGTTTATGAAAGAGGACGAGGAAGGTTCGCAAGATGTGACCTTCTTTGCGATGGACACGTACAAGAATTTGACGATTAAGACAGAAGATGGGTATACGGCTGCGGACTTAGCCGACAACGAAGTGATTTTAGATGAATCGTATAAGGCAAAAGGCCTTCACGTTGGCGACACGATTAAAGACAAATCTTCGGAAGTAATGCTTAAAGTAGTGGCCTTTGCCAAAGATGCAAATACGGGCATAGCTCAGTGGCCTTCATCAGCTCGAAAACACTCGAAGAAATGCGTCAAAAGAAAAATCCAAATTACACTTGGCAACCACAAGCCATCATCACAAGCCAAGCGGTAACAGCCGACGACTTATCCGAACAGCTGATGGTCTCAAACAAACAACAAATCATTAATAAAATCCCAGGATACACTGCGACGAATATGATTTTAAAAACAATGACTTGGGTATTACTAATCGCCTCAGCCGCAATTCTAGGAGTATTCTTCTACATTTTAGCCTTGCAAAAACTAAAACAATTCGGTGTGTTAAAAGCCATCGGAATGTCTATGGGACAAATTACAAGAATCCAATTATCGCAAGTCGGAATTCTTTCCGTCATCGGGATTGGTATCGGACTAGGGCTTGCTTTAGCGTTGACGCCATTCTTACCGGTAAGCATGCCGTTTTATATGCGAGCAGAAGATAATGTCGTGATTTCTGCAAGCTTTATCGTCATCTCGATTATTTGTGGCGCGTTATCTCTATTAAAAATTAAGAAAGTGGATCCAATCGAAGTGATTGGTGGAAATGGTGAATAAGATGTCAGTGATTGAATTACAACAGATTAAAAAATCATACGCAGACGGCAACCAAATGCACGATGTGATTAAAAACTTAAGTTTAACTGTTGAACCGCAAGAATTTGTGGCTATTTTAGGGCCTTCAGGTTCAGGGAAATCAACGCTTCTTTCTATTGCAGGATTACTCTTATCGGCTGATAGTGGTGAGATTATTATCGGCGGACAAAACTTAACGAATGTAAAACAAAGTGAATGGACGAAGAAAAGATTGGAGTTGCTTGGGTTTATTTTCCAAGACCATCAATTACTTCCATATATGAAAATTGGGGACCAATTAGAAGTGGTCGCGAAGCTAAAAGGGGAAAAAGACGCTGCGAAACGTAAAGCAGAAGTCAAAGGTTTATTAGCAGAACTAGGCATTGAAGACTGCTACGGGCAATACCCAAATCAAATGTCTGGTGGACAAAAACAACGTGCTGCGATTGCGCGTGCTTTTCTCGGAAACCCACAACTCATTTTAGCGGATGAGCCGACTGCCAGCTTAGACCCAGAACGTGGTCAAGAGATTGCGCAATTGATTCAACGCGAAGTGAAATCGAAACATAAGAGTGCCATTATGGTGACGCATGACCGCTCTGTCCTTGAATATGTAGATACGGTTTATGAGATGAAGAAAGGGAAGTTAGTTCGTCTGTAGACAGTTGTGCTATAATGTTCCAGAAAGAAGGTGGAGCTATGTTTAGAATATTAGTTGCTGAAGACGATCGTGCGATTCGCACCTTAATTACAACCAAGTTAAAACAAGAAAATTATACAATTTACACAGCCGAAAATGGGGAAGAAGCCCTGTCCGTCATGGAGAAGCATCAGGTGGATTTATTAATTTCCGATATTATGATGCCAGTGATGGGCGGATATTCCCTAGTAAAGGCGCTTCGAGAAACGAAACATACCTTGCCGATTTTAATGATTACGGCAAAGTCTCAGCTGGAGTCTTTGGAAGAGGCTTTTACACTCGGAGTCGATGATTATATGGTAAAACCTATTCGACTAGAAGAGTTGGCTTTACGTGTTCGAGCGCTGCTGAGAAGAGCGCAGTTGGAAACCGAGAAAGTCTTGCGTTTTCCACATACGAAACTCGACTACAATGCGTTAACCTTAACAGATTTAGAGACGGACACGATTTATCAAATTCCGAAAAAAGAGTTTTACGTGCTTTATAAATTGCTCAGCAATCCGGAGAAGATTTTCACGCGTCTGGACTTGCTAGATGATATTTGGGGCATGGAAGAAGACCTCGATGAGCGATTGGTGGATGCGTGCATTAAACGGGTTCGCCAAAAATTTAAAGACAATCCGGACTTTGATATTGTGACGATTAGAGGATTAGGGTATAAGGGGACGGTTAAAAATGGATAAACAAAAAGAATTACAGTTCCCGCTAAGAAACTACTTTGTATTTATGTTTTGTAGTGTGTTAGTTACTACGAGTATCATTGCCCTCATGACCATGTTCGTGTTGAAACATTGGCTTCATGTAGAAGTGAGTTTTCAATCGTGGCTACTCATTTTTAGTTTTGTCATTATCGTTGTAGGAAGCCTTGCGATGTGGTACGGTTCGGTACATTTAACACGGCCAATTTCGGAGTTAAATGAATCGGTAAAGGCGATTTCTAGAGGAGATTTTAACCGTAAGATTCCGCGTAAACCTTATCCTAACGATACTGCAAAATATCATAACGAGTTGGATCAGCTTTCTCAGCATGTGAATCAGATGGCGGAGGACTTGAAGCGGACGGATGAACACCGCTCGGCATTTATCGCCAATCTGTCGCATGAATTGAAGACGCCGATTGCTTCCCTTGTTGGGGTAAGTGATTTGTTGGCCGATGAGAAATTAGATGAAACGACTCGTAAAGAATTGACGACTATCTTGCAGTCGGAGAGTTTACGATTAAGTCGCCTGTGCGATGGGATTGTGACACTCACGAAGATGGAGCGCGATTTTGAACCAAAGAAAAAATCGGTTCATCTGGATGAACAAATTCGACATGCCGTGATTTTGATTACGGAGAAGTGGAAGCAAAAAGAGATCGACTTGACGTTTACGAGTCAGCCCGTTCATTGTGTGACGGATCCAGATCTAAGCATGCAAGTGTGGACGAATCTGCTTGATAATGCGGTGAAGTACTCTGGAGATAGCGTGCATTTGACGATTGATATTCAAGAAGTTGATGATGCGATTAGAGTCACGATTGCAGATAATGGAATCGGAATGAGCGAGGAAGACCAACGACATATTTTTGAGCAATTTTACCAAGTGGAACATTCTCATGTGCAAGAAGGAAACGGTTTAGGCCTTGCGATTGTTAAAACAATCGTAGAACGCCTTGGCGGAACCATCACAGTAGAAAGTGAACTCGAAAAAGGCAGTGTGTTCCAAGTGCTGCTACCAAAGTAAAAATGAATATAATAAATAACCACCGGCCTTAGCTGGTGGTTATTTATTTGGAAACTATTGTTATACAAAAAAAGAAGACCCATTGGATTTTGGCACTGACCCCCGTAAATGAGAATTAAATAAAAACACCTCCAAGTTGGATTTGATACAATATTATCAAATGCTCATGGAGGTGTATTTTTATAGCAAAAACGTGTGGCTTATTCTGTCGATACAAAGAATAAAGCCGTAGAAATGAAATTACAGGGATATACTACAAAAACAAGTGATGCAGGAGTTAAACATTAAAAATGAAACTCAAGTAAAAACATGGTTTAGATGGTATAAAAATGGAGAAACTCATCGTTTCCACCAACAGGTGGGGAAACAATATTCCTATAATAAAGGAATAGCTGAACTTTCAGAAATCGATCAATTAAAATTAGAATTACAAAGAAAAGAAGTTGAATTAGAAATATTAAAAAAATACAAGGAATTGGAAAGGAAGTGTCGCCTCAAGCAGTTGTAAAGTTAGTGGAAGAATTGAAATGTAAATATACAGTTCATTTAATCTGTTTTTGCCTTAATGTACCCATATCTACTTACTACCGATGGAAAAAGAAAGACTTTTCTCCAACCGTTATCGAGAAAACTATTGGTAAAATTTGTAAGAAAAACAAATTTATTTATGGGTACAGAAAGATTAAGTATTTGATTCAGAAGGAATTAAATCAGATTATTAACCATAAGGTTGTGCGACGGATTATGCAGAAAAAAATGGTTGGAATTGTGCCGTGAAACCGAAAAAAGCTATCAAAATAGGTAAACCTTTCTCAATCACTGGCAATGCTCTGAATAGGGATTTTACAGCGGACAAACCTATGCAAAAGTTGACTACTGATATCACATATTTACCTTTCGGTCCTAAACGATTATATTTATCTTCCATTATGGATTTACATAATGGAGAAATCCTTGCGTATACAATTGGTTCAAAACAAGATACTAAGTTTGTATTGGATACTTTAAATCAAATTGACTTACCTAAGGATGTTCTACTACATAGTGATCAAGGCGACGTTTATACTTCCGCTGAATACTACAATCTATGTAAAGAAAAGGCATTATCCGCAGTATGTCCCGTAAGGGGACTCCCGCAGATAATGCGCCAATCGAAAGCTTCCATTCTTCGCTAAAGTGCGAAGCTTTTCTACATAAAAGATGAAGTAATAACTTCATCTTCTATTGTAATTCAAATTGTAGAAAATTACATCAAATATTATAATGAAAATAGAATCCAACAAAAATTGGACTACCTGTCTCCGGTTGAATACCGGAGACGGTAGCCCTAGAGTGTTTTTATTAAATTCTCACTTTTTTTGGGGTCAGTCCCTTTTCTTCGTATTGAAAGATAGTTTTATTGTTGAGAGCTGGAGAATTTACACTAGCTTTCTTAAATGATCGATGCGCTCGTGGATTGTTTCTACATTTAAATTTCCTTGTTGGTATTCGCAAAGACATCCATTTTCATAAAACATTTGGTCTGTAAGCTGTCTTTTAGGCGCGTCTGGGCATTGAATGAGAACAACGCTGAAAACACCGCCTGGTTTTGATGGATCGCTGTCTTGGCCGATAAAATGATAAGTGAAAGCATGGAATGGAGTATTCTTATATTTTCCTGAAATGACATAGGCTACTTTTCTTTCAGTTCCATGTCCAAAAGGATACTGTGTGAAATTGGCATATTTTTCTACAAACGGACTTTGAGAAAGGGTTAAAGTCTTTTCATTGCGAGTAACATTCGTAGAGTAGTCTCTATAGTTATCGTTTCCTTGTGCTTTGTCAAATTCATAGCCATGAACGGAAGCAAAGTTTTTTTGTACTCCGCATTATTTTTTTGCGCATGCTTAATAGCCCAGAAAAACAACCCAGCCCACACCCGCAAAAAAATAACAATCATTAAGATAATAAATAAAGTTGCAAAAATTCATAAGGAACTCCTTTGTTCATCAGTATAAAAGTACTTAGAAAATAATCTAATTTCCTCAAAATATAAATCTTTTTACTAGTGCTTGTCAAGAACTCAATTTGATTACATGAGGAGGTACCTGAGATGACGAAGTTACTGAACGTCCAATGAAAAACAGAACAAGGCAACTCCCATTGAGTTGCCTTGTTCTATTTTTATTTGTTTACGATTTAACCTAAATGGAAATTTTCTCGGAATTCAGGATTGTCTTCCCATTCTTCTTTAGAAAAGTCACCGGTTAAAGTATGTTCTTCTGAAAATACGAGAACACGCTGGATAACTTCTTGGATTTGTTCGTAATGATGAGAGGAAATAATCATCGTTTTTCCTGCTGTTTTTAACTCTTGTAGTAATTCCGCGATGAGGCGTTGGTATTTCGGTGAGAGGCCGTTAAATGGCTCATCAAATAGTAAGACGCTTGGATTCATCGTGAGCACGCTGGCAATCGCCACAAGCTTCTTTTCACCTCCAGAAAGGTGATAGGGAATGCGGTCCCTTAGGTGTTCGATTTCTAAAAGCGCCAGCGTATCATTCACTCGCTGTTCGATTTCTTCTTCGGACAATCCGAGTTGACGTGGACCGAAGGCAAGCTCTTCAGCAACCGTCGTATTGAATAATTGGATATCGCTGTTTTGGAAAATCAAACCGACTTGTTGGTATAAGTGACCGGCATTACTTGGATCTTTTAAGAAGTCTGCGTCCACCGTCCAATCGTTAAATTGATATTGTCCAGAAGAGAGCGGAAGTAATCCAACCAAGATTTTAAAGAGCGTGGATTTCCCGGCTCCATTTGGTCCCATCAAGGCCACTGTTTCGCCTTTCTCGATATGAAGGTTGATGTCGTGGATTCCAATGTCTTCACTGTAGTGATAATTTCCATCGTGAATTGTAATCATAAGCGTTCCTTTCTAGCGTAGCATGGTTGTTGCGGCAACCAGCACGATTAATTCGAGTAATAATAACACGTCCTCTTTCTTCCAGCAGAAAGGGGTTTTGGTTTTTACGTCCATTCCGTAGCCTCGAAGCGTCATGGCCTCGTAGACTTCTTTTGTGTGGTTTTTCGATGATAAATACAAGAGTCCAAGAATTGAACCAAATAACCCTAGATTTACCTTTTGGCCAATGGTTCGTAGTTGAACACATTCGATTTGTTGCTGTAGGTGTTTTCCAAGGATATACGTGTATTTCATCGCGAGTTCAATCGTTTGAATCATCGTTTTTGGAAAATGCAACTGGCGAAGCGCCTCAACGAGTTGAACGCTTGTCGTTGTTGCTAAAAAGAGCGACAAGTTTAAGACCAAAATTCCTGTACGCCCGAGGAAGATGCCGCTGTTTTGGAAGCCTCTTAGAAGAATACTTGGTAAGAGGACAATCGCTGTAAAAATGAGTACTCGCGTGAGAACCTTCCACAGACGAAGGAGCGCTTCTCCTGGAAGAAAGGCGATATGGGCTAATAGGAAAATCGCCAAAATCCAAAGTTGGATAGTAGAGTGGCTGAGTGTGATCAGAATGGCTAAGCACACAAAGTAAACGAGCCGCATCCAAGACGAAGATTTCGCCTTAAATGCGGGTGTCGTTTGTTTCATTTTGCCGAGTAGACGGCGCAATGAGTTGATATTCATTTGTAAATATTGATGGCTTTTTGAAGAGGCAACGAGTGCTTCTTCTCTTTGTAGCCAGTCAGGTAGTTTACGCATGAGATGCTTTTGCTCCATTCATTGTTCGAATCATTTTTCCTAAAATATAGAAGATTAATAGTGCAGTGATGGCTGATAAAATATAACCAACTGCGATATTTGTTCCTGGGATAGTGTAGTCACTGAAGAGTGCTTCGAATGAAAATCCATTTTCGATTCCTGCTGGAACATTGTTCATCATTTCAGCAAGTTCATCAGCTGACCATTCTCCAAAGGCTGTTCCTTCTGCTAGTAATCCTAGTGGACTTAATACGACTAAGGCGATTAAGACATAGCGGATTTCTTCACGAAAGAAGTCGTATTCACAGAAGTTGATGTGTAGAGTTCTTGTGGTGCCACTTGTTTCACGAAACGATAAATGACATAAGTGAAGAAGACTTCAACGGCACCGGCAATCGTTAAGTGAGTCACCATCATGGCTGGAATCGTAACCGCTAATCCATAAGGGTTATAGAGAGGTTCGCCTCCTTGAGTGGCAATGATTGGTTGAATTCCAAGTTCAATGGCTGTTAAGAAAGCAGCCACATTGATCCCTACGTAAGAACCAACGAGAACTCCGGCTGTTTCGTGGTTTTGCTTACGGAAGAAATTATAAACAGCGTATCCAACAAATGGCATTGCGACTGCCATGTTGAAGATATTTGCGCCTAAAGCAAGAATTCCTCCATCTCCAAATAGAAGAGCTTGTAAGAGGAGGGCGACGGTCAGTGCCAGACTCGCGGCATATGGTCCAATTAAGATTGAAAGTAACACGCCACCGACAGCGTGAGCAGTAGTACCACCAGGGATTGGCACATTAAACATCATTAATAAGAAAGAAAGAGAAGCTGCAATCCCAAGCATCGGTGCTAATTCTTTATTTTCCTTTAATTGTGCTTTGACTTTCGTGATCGATAGCCCAACAACAGGCGCTGCCGCAACCGCTAAAACAGCACAAGATGCGGGACTTAAGTAATTATCTGGTATATGCATAGCAAATTCTCCGTTCCTATTTTTTAAGCTGTTAACAGAATATCACAATCAAAAAAATGAGGTCGTTATAAAATAAGTTTAACAAATGTTACTATTCTTTGCTAAGTCACTTTCTTAGAATTCCTATGGTGAGAGTCGTATACTATAGATAGAATTGTAAAGGAGGATTTGCAAATGGAATTTATTAAAGAAGAAAAAGCATTTAGACATTATAATGCAACTGGAGAAATGGATGCAGAAATTACGTATATCCCAAAAAGGAGAAGGAGTGATTGATGCCAACCATACATTTGTGGATCCAAGCCTACGCGGACAAGGAGTTGCACGTCAATTAGTGGACAAATTAGCAGACTTTGCAAGAGATGAAAACTTAAAGATTCATGCAACATGTCCTTATATCGTTTCTTTATTCGAAAAAAAGTACTGAATACGACGATGTGAAAATATAAAAAAAGTATTAATTCACACAAATATTTTTTTAAAATTCACAATTTTTTTCACAAATGACCAATATAATTTAACCATACCCAATAAAACACCTAAGGTTTACTTCTCCCAAGTAAAAAAATGAACTCCCAACATTTTTTTATTAGTAAACCCTCCTAACCTTTTCCCGCTGTTCCCAAACAGCGGGTTTTTTTGTTTTGGAAAAAGGGATATTTATGATAGTATGGAAAAAGACCAATAGAAAAGGAGCGCTCATGAATCAAAATCACTATTATACAAATCAACCGAATAGTAAGAGCCAAGAAAAACATTTTAGCTATGTTTTAAAGGGATTCACATTCCAGTTTGCTAGTGATAATGGAGTGTTTTCGAAAAACACAATTGACTTTGGAAGCCAATTGCTGATTGAATCTTATGAGGTTCCAACCCATCTTGCACAAGGAAAACTTCTAGATGTCGGGTGCGGTTATGGTCCAATGGGATTGTCATTTGCCAAAGCTTATCCTGAGATGTCTGTGGAAATGGTCGATGTGAATGAACGTGCGATGGATTTAGCGAAGCGTAATGCTGAGGTCAATGGAATTCAGAACGTGACGATTCATGAAAGCAATACGTATGACAATGTCCACGCGAAGGATTATTCAGTGATTATTAGTAATCCACCGATTCGTTCCGGAAAAGAAGTCGTGCATCGCATTTTAGCAGAGGCTTACGACCACTTAGTAGAAGGCGGGCAACTCGTCATAGTGATTCAGAAAAAACAAGGAGCTCCGAGTGCGCAAAAGAAAATGCAGGAAGTTTTTGGGAATGTCGAACGCATTGCACTCGATAAAGGGTATTGGATTCTTGTGAGCACAAAGGAAAAAGGGGAATAGAAAATGGAAAAGATTGAAGAAAGAACAAATCAAAAAAAACCGAAGAAGCCAAAGAAAAAATTTAACTGGCGCATCTTCCTAGCAACGATTTTATTTATTATTGCAGGGGTATTATTTGCGGCTGGTCCGATTCGTACTTATATGTTATCACGTCTGCAAAACGAACAAATTCAAGCAGCTTCAAAAATTACTATAGCTGAAGTAAAAGCCAATGAAGTACAGGATGCTGAATTTGACTTCTCGAAAGTAGAAGCTATTGATTTAAATCAAGTTTTAAAGGCAAATTTTGATAAAGGCAAATTTTTAACACTGGGACAAATTGCCGTACCAAGCGTAAATTTGAATTTACCAATTTATAAAGGTTTAGCAAATGAAGTACTGCTTTCTGGGGCAGGAACAATGAAACCAGACCAGAAGATGGGAAAAGGGAATTATGCTTTAGCGAGCCATAACTATTTTGGTGACATGACAATGTTATTCTCTCCATTAGTAAATCTACAAATTGGTGATAAAATTTATATTACTGATTTAGAGTATGTATATGAATATGAAACGACGTCTATTGATATTGTTCAACCTACTCAAGTCGAAGTGATTAATGATGTTCCTGGAAAGACAGAAATTACATTAATTACATGTGACGATATTTATTCTTCACACCGCTATTCATTTAAAGGGAAATTTGTTTCCAAAACAAAAGTCAATGATGTGAAAGAAGACGTAAAAAAGGCATTCCAACTTGATTTTAATACGATTAAATGACAGAAAATCCCAATCACTAAAAACAGTGATTGGGATTTTTAGTTAGAATTGATAAGGTTCTACGTGGATATCGATAAAGGAAATAGCAAACTCATCATAGAGTTCTATTTCTATAAATTCAGTAATTTGGTGACTCTTATACACTGATAGGTCTTTATCCATACAAACGGTTAAGTCGATATAGACATTTGATCCGTATCGACGCGCTTTTATTTCACAAATATCTTTCACTTCAGGATGTCGCAAGATAACAGGAATGTATTTATCCAATTCCGTTTGGTCGAAACCATCTGTCAGTTGAAACGCACTTTCGTTAAATACTTCGACTGCTGTACGAACGATTAGGAGGCCGACCACGAAGGCCATGATATTATCGAGCCAGTGTAGCCCGAGGGATGCGAATAATACCGCTAAAGCCGTCAAGAAACTGGTCATCGCATCGCTTAAGTTATCTTTGGCCGTTGCCTTAAGCCCCAGTGATTGAATGCGTGCGGCTAAGTTCTTATTGTAGAAATAGACGCCAATCATAATCACCCCTGAGAAGAATCCAACGATGGAAGAAATAAGAGATGGAGCTTCCGTTACGGGATTAAGAAATGCTTGGAAGGCATTCCTGATGACTTCAATCCCGATAAAAAACATGATAAATGAAGTCGCAAGGCTGGCGATGGTTTCAAATTTCCAGTGACCGTAGGGGTGGTTTTCATCACTTGGCTTTTGCGATATGCGTAATCCTACAAGTACAAGAACCGATGAAATCACGTCTGTGAAGTTATTCCAACCATCGGCGAAGAGTGCTTCTGAGTTGAAGAGTTTTCCGACAATCAGTTTTATTGCAGATAAAAAGATATAGGTGCCGATACTTAAGATAGCGCCACGTTCGGCTTGTTTAAGGCGCTCCGTTGCAGATAATGGCAAAGGTGTCATCTCCTAAAAATAAATTCGTTTATTATAGTAATGCTTTTGAAAAGGGGGTGCAATAGATAAAGTATACCTAAAAAACTCGGTGGATATGGTGGCTAATTCAATTCTTGGGAATCCTTACGGATTATTTTTATCATTACCATAATAGGATACCGATTCGAGCCTTCGTCTCTCATCTTCCAATTTTCAAAGTAGGAGTAATGAGCAAGCTCAAACTCCTACTAATTCATCTTGGATATTATTCCCTATTATGGTGATGATAAAGTCCGTAAGGGCCAAGAATTGATTTACTACGTATTCGCCTTCGTGAAATGGAGAGGTGCAGAGAGTTCATGTGTGCTCCTCACCTTTTATATAGGTTATATCTTTGAGAGAAAAGGGTGCAGGGAGGAAGGGAAGTTTGGTGTAGACTCTCCTATATTTTTTGTCAGAAACAATAGACGGCGTTTGGTGGATTTGTTATAATCTTCTTATTGAATGAGAAAGAGAGTGGTATTATGGCAACAGCATTGATCGTATATGCTAGTTTAACAGGAAATACAGAAGAGATTGCAGATATTTTAGCAGAAGCATTAGAAGAGCGTGGCGTGGAAGTGGACATGAAAGAATGTACTTCAGCGCAAGCAAGCGAATTCCATAATTATGATATTAATGTTGTCGCAACTTATACTTACGGAACAGATGGCGACTTACCTGATGAAATCGTCGACTTCTATGAAGAATTAGAGGAAGAGGATTTAACAGGAAAAGTATACGGAGCGCTTGGTTCAGGAGATACTTTCTATGATAAGTTCTGCCAATCAGTATTAGATTTTGATGCGCAATTTGCAAAAACAGGTGCCAAAAAAGGTGCTGAAAATGTCTTAGTAGACTTAAACGCTGAAGCAGAAGATATCGAACATATTCAAGCTTTCGCGCAAAGTCTTGTTGACGCTTTAGCATAATGATAAATGTTAGCTACCTTAGACAATTCGTTTAGGGTAGCTTTTTTATTGGAGGAAAAGAATGTATTATACCGTACAACAAACTGCAGAGAATCTGGAAATCGACTTAGGATATCTCATGCATTTAATCCAAACAAAACAAGTGAAGACGGTGGAAGTGGATGGCGAGTTATTGTTAAACAGTGCGCAGTTCGACTTCTTCTTAAAACAACGCGAACGTCTTTTGGAAGAATATCAAAAGTACTTGGATGAACCAATCCCTGAAGATATCGATATTAAGGATGAGGACTAGGGTGCATAGCGAGAGCTCAAAGGACATCAAAACTAAAAAATACTGCTTACGATTTCTCAGTTTTGTGGAGATTATGATATTCACTTAGTGATAATGAAGCGAATTCCCTTCCGCTCACGAAAAGAGTAGGGACAAAAAGAAATTGTAAATTTAAGTATTCTAGATGACCTAAAACCATTTTTTGA
>BNJU01004646.1_pt1 | contig 12726 bp, 17 predicted proteins | sample 8539281 | NCBI WGS metagenome assembly BNJU01 (sample SAMD00202456, study PRJDB9452) | human saliva metagenome | isolation source: human saliva | place: Japan
TAACGGCTGGTATTAAGAAATAGAAAAAGAGCCTTTGATGGCTCTTTTTGTGTGCTTTTATTTGATAAAAGACAATTAAAAAGTAGTGATAGCCGATTGCTTACGGCTGACGAGATTCTGGAGTTTCTCCAGCTGAATTAGTGCGATTATTACTGTTAGTATCGCGAACCTCAGCATTATTACTACTATTATTGGTATTCGTATCTCCTTGGGCTCCTGCAGTATCAGTAGCTTGATCTCGTGTATTGGTAGCAGTGTTTCCCCCACTTCTAGCACTATCAGATGAATATTGCTCGCTTGCAGGTGCCTGTGAACTGTATCTGTTCCCATTTGACTCAGTATAGGTTGGAGTGTAGCTACCTCCTTCTGAAGAATGTGTCTCTCTTTCTCCCTCACTACTAGTCGTTTCTGTTTCTTTTTTATTAGACTTTTGTTCTTCTTTTTTGGTCAAGACTTCAACTTGCTTTTGGAATTTAGAAATCAGTTCTTGAATGGGTTTTATTTTTTCATCAATAGTGGCTTGTTCGCTTGTGGAGTTGACACTTTTAATAATTTCTATTATTTTTTGTAAGGAAGTGATGGCTGTTTCAAGTGTTTGTTTATCTTCAAACTGGCTATCGGATTCCTTTATATCCAATTTTAAAGCTTTTTCAGTATAATGATTAGTGATTTTATCGGCCGTAGAAGTAAGGAAATCTGCTAATGTCTTTTTGCCTTCGTCAGAGGTAGGCTTTAATTCTTGGATTTTTTTCCAATCCTCTATAATCGTTTCAGAACCAATATTGAAGTCTTTAATGGCATTTTTTACTTGTTCAACATCTTGTCCATTCTTATGTTGTCTGCTGAGAGCGATGTTCCCTCTCTCTGCTTGGATATGTTCTTGATGAATGACTAAGCCTATTAAAAGTCCAAGACCTACAACAATAATGATAGTAAAAATAGTATTTTTTGATTTTAGGATATCTTTGTAGTTTTTCACAATCGTTCTACGCACATGGATGGTAGTATCTTAAAGGGATCATGTACGACTTCCTCCTAATTACAGTATATCATTTTTAGCTTATTTTATAAATAAGTTTATAAGTAGAATCGAGATTTGGCTGCACATTGTCTTTTTTGTGATTATATTGATGTTTCTATCAAAGAGAATATCAGATTATCAGCCTCTTTCTTGTCTTCTCTATCTAAGCATGTTATAATGAAAACTGCTCAAACGACCTTCAATCGTGAGGCACACACGACCTTCAATCGTGAATAAACGAATAGATGGGAGAACTACCATGAGTGATAACTCTAAAACACGTGTTGTCGTGGGGATGAGTGGTGGTGTTGATTCGTCGGTGACGGCTCTTTTGCTCAAGGAGCAGGGCTACGATGTGATCGGTATCTTCATGAAGAACTGGGACGACACAGATGAAAACGGCGTCTGTACGGCGACCGAAGATTACAAAGATGTGGCTGCGGTGGCAGATCAGATCGGCATTCCTTACTACTCTGTCAATTTTGAAAAAGAGTATTGGGACCGCGTTTTCGAGTATTTCCTAGCGGAATACCGTGCAGGGCGCACGCCAAATCCAGATGTTATGTGCAACAAGGAAATCAAGTTCAAGGCCTTTTTGGACTATGCCATGACCTTGGGGGCAGACTATGTAGCGACTGGGCATTATGCCCGAGTGGCGCGTGATGAGGATGGCACTGTTCACATGCTTCGCGGTGTGGATAATGGCAAGGATCAGACCTATTTCCTCAGCCAACTGTCGCAAGAACAACTCCAAAAAACCATGTTCCCACTAGGACATTTGGAAAAGCCTGAAGTTCGCAGACTAGCAGAAGAAGCAGGCCTTGCGACTGCTAAGAAGAAAGACTCAACAGGGATTTGCTTTATTGGAGAAAAGAACTTTAAAAATTTCCTCAGCAATTACCTGCCAGCTCAGCCTGGTCGCATGATGACTGTAGATAGTCGCGATATGGGCGAGCATGCAGGACTTATGTATTATACAATCGGTCAGCGTGGCGGACTCGGTATCGGTGGCCAACACGGTGGAGACAATGCCCCTTGGTTCGTTGTCGGAAAAGACCTAAGCAAGAATATCCTCTATGTAGGCCAAGGTTTCTACCATGATTCGCTCATGTCAACCAGCCTAGAGGCTAGCCAAGTCCACTTTACTCGTGAGATGCCAGAGGAATTTACGCTAGAATGTACGGCTAAATTCCGCTACCGTCAGCCTGATTCTAAGGTGACCGTCCATGTCAAAGGAGATAAGGCAGAGGTTATCTTTGCGGAGCCACAACGAGCCATTACACCAGGACAGGCAGTGGTCTTTTACGATGGCGAAGAGTGTCTAGGTGGTGGCTTGATTGACAATGCTTACCGCGATGGACAAGTTTGTCAGTACATTTAGATTGACAAATTTTCTCAATTTGCTACAATAATAAAAGCAATAGAAATGATGGTCAAAGCTCATGGATGTTGCAGGCTTTTTTGTCCTGCACTTCTTTGGAGTTTTGACTGTTTTTGTGTCGTTTAAGGGAAAGGACAAGAATGACTCAGCAAGACTTTCGGACAAAAGTAGGAAATACGGTTTTTGGTGTTCGGGCGACAGCCTTGATTCTCCAAAATCGCAAACTTCTAGTCACCAAAGATAAGGGCAAGTATTACACTATCGGCGGTGCGATTCAAGTCAATGAAAGCACGGAAGACGCGGTAGTCCGTGAAGTGAAGGAAGAACTGGGTGTCAAAGCTCAAGCTGGGCAACTAGCTTTCGTGGTTGAAAATCGTTTTGAACAGGACGGTGTTTCCTATCACAACATCGAATTTCATTATTTGGTGGATTTGCTTGAAGATGCTCCATTGACCATGCAGGAAGATGAGAAAAGGCAGCCCTGTGAATGGATTGACTTGGATCAGCTTCAGGATTTCCAACTAGTCCCAGCCTTTTTAAAAACAGCCTTATCAGATTGGGACGGCCAACTAAGACACATTCATCTTGAGGAATAGGGGAGAAAATAATGGTTAAGCTTATTGCCCATGTACTTGTTCATAGTGGTGATGATTATTTGCTCATTCAGCGTTCGGAAATTAAAAGAGGACAACCCAATGTTTATCCAACTTACTGGGATATTCCTGGTGGCGGGGTTGAAAAGGGTGAACTTCCGCGAGATGGAGCTCTTAGAGAATGTATTGAAGAAGCGGGAGTTAGGCTAGATAGCAGTTCGCTCAAACTTCTTCACGAAGATAGTCAACTGGATACCTCTAAGGATACTGTCTTTACTCGCTTAGTTTATAAAGCAGAGTGGGTTGGAGAGAAGCCAATTATCAGATTAGATCCTGAAGAGCATACGCACTTGAAATGGGTTACTCTGGCTCAAGCTTTAGAGGAGGAGAAGTTAGTTCCTTATTTACGAGAAATTTTTGAAAGGTTAAGAAATGACATATAATTTTACTGAAGAATACGATATTATTGTAATTGGTGCGGGACACGCTGGGGTAGAAGCATCCCTAGCAGCTAGCCGTATGGGCTGTAAGGTCCTGCTTGCGACCATTAATATTGAAATGCTGGCTTTCATGCCTTGTAATCCCTCTATCGGTGGTTCTGCCAAGGGGATTGTTGTGCGTGAAGTTGATGCCCTCGGCGGCGAGATGGCCAAGACAATTGACAAGACTTACATCCAGATGAAGATGCTCAATACAGGGAAGGGGCCAGCTGTCCGTGCCCTTCGTGCGCAGGCTGATAAGGAACTTTACTCTAAGGAAATGCGCAAGACAGTTGAAAACCAAGAAAATCTGACCCTTCGTCAGACCATGATTGATGAGATTTGGTCGAAGATGGCAAGGTTGTCGGTGTCCGTACAGCGACCCATCAAGAATATGCTGCCAAGGCTGTTATCGTGACGACAGGAACAGCTCTCCGTGGGGAAATTATCATTGGAGACCTCAAGTACTCATCAGGTCCTAACCACAGCTTGGCTTCTATTAACCTTGCTGACAATCTCAAGGAATTGGGCCTTGAAATCGGTCGTTTCAAGACAGGAACACCTCCACGTGTCAAGGCTTCTTCTATCAATTACGACGTGACAGAGATTCAGCCAGGAGACGAAGCGCCTAATCATTTCTCATACACTTCACGAGATGAGGATTATGTCAAGGACCAAGTGCCATGCTGGTTGACCTACACCAATGGTACCAGTCATGAGATTATCCAAAACAATCTCCACCGTGCGCCTATGTTTACAGGTGTGGTCAAGGGAGTAGGGCCTCGTTACTGTCCGTCAATTGAGGACAAGATTGTGCGCTTTGCGGACAAGGAACGCCACCAACTCTTCCTTGAGCCAGAGGGACGCAATACAGAGGAAGTCTATGTTCAAGGACTTTCAACCAGTCTACCTGAGGATGTCCAACGTGAGCTGGTGCATTCTATCAAAGGTTTGGAAAATGCAGAGATGATGCGAACAGGTTATGCCATTGAGTACGACATGATCTTGCCTCACCAGTTGCGTGCGACTCTGGAAACCAAGAAAATCTCCGGACTTTTCACTGCCGGTCAGACCAATGGAACGTCAGGTTACGAAGAAGCTGCTGGCCAAGGGATTATCGCGGGTATCAATGCGGCTCTGAAAATCCAAGGCAAGCCTGAGTTAATTTTGAAGCGCAGTGACGGTTATATAGGGGTCATGATTGACGATTTGGTGACCAAGGGAACCATTGAACCCTACCGTCTCTTGACCAGTCGTGCTGAATACCGCCTCATTCTCCGCCATGACAATGCTGATATGCGTTTGACTGAGATGGGCCGTGAGATTGGTCTTGTGGATGATGAACGCTGGGCTCGCTTTGAAATCAAGAAAAATCAATTTGAAAATGAGATGAAACGCCTAGACAGCATCAAACTCAAGCCAGTCAAGGAAACCAATGCCAAGGTTGAGGAGATGGGCTTCAAGCCGTTGACCGATGCAGTGACAGCCAAGGAATTCCTTCGCCGTCCAGAAGTTTCTTACCAAGATGTGGTTGCCTTTATCGGCCCAGCTGCTGAGGACTTGGATGACAAGATTATCGAATTGATTGAAACAGAAATCAAGTACGAAGGCTATATTTCCAAAGCCATGGACCAGGTTGCCAAGATGAAACGCATGGAAGAAAAACGCATTCCAGCCAATATCGACTGGGATGACATTGACTCTATCGCAACAGAAGCTCGTCAGAAGTTCAAACTTATCAATCCAGAAACCATCGGCCAAGCCAGCCGTATTTCGGGAGTAAACCCAGCAGATATTTCTATTTTGATGGTGTATCTGGAAGGTAAAAATCGTAGTATTTCTAAAACTCTTCAAAAATCAAAATGATACGTCGTCGGCTTCGGCTCACCTAACTCAAGTTATGCTTTCGCCTAGCCTTCTAGTCTGATTTCGATTTTTATTGAGTTTCAATCTCAAAAGAAAGCATAGAGAAAAACAGCTCCGTCGGGGCTGTTTTCTTGCTTTATTCTTCGTCTGGTGTGAGGATCATCGGGATGATAATCGGTTCACGTTCTGTATTTTCATAGAGGAAGGGGCGAATAGCGTTGACAATGGCACCATTAACAGATTGCACGCTAGCGTCCTTGTTTTTCAGTGCGATACGAATTGCATTGAAGAGGATACGCTGGCTTTGGCGAATTAAGTCGCCAGACTCTCTCATGTAGACAAAGCCTCGGCTGAGGATGTCTGGACCAGATAGAATCATCTGAGACTTGAAGTCGACAGTTGCGACTGCCAGTACGACACCGTCTTCAGATAGATCACGACGATCTTTGAGGACAGCAGCACCGATTTCACCGATACGATTTCCATCAACATAGATATCTTGGGCGTTGAAATGGCCTGCAATACGAGCTGAGTTAGCAGTAAGGGCAAGCACATCACCATTGCTCATGATAAAGATATTGTCCTTCTCAACACCAGTATCCACCGCAAGTCCAGCATGGACTTTTTGCATGCGGTATTCACCGTGGACAGGCATGAAGTATTTTGGCTTAATCAAGCGGAGCATGAGTTTTTGCTCTTGCTGGCCACCGTGTCCAGATGTATGGATATTGTTAACCTTACCGTGGATAACTTCGACACCAGCTTCAGAAATGATGTTAATCAGCTTGTTGACGCTAGTAGTGTTTCCAGGGATTGGGCTTGAAGAGAAGATAACCGTATCGCCGGGTTGAAGTTGCACCTGACGGTGGGTTCCGTTGGCGATACGAGAGAGGGCTGCCATCGGTTCCCCCTGACTACCTGTACAAAGGATGAGAACCTCGCCTGCAGGGTAGTCTTTGATTTCATTTGGCTCGATAAAGGTTCCCTTAGGAGCTTTGATGTAGCCAAGATCGATTCCGTTGACAATGGCCTTTCCATGGAACGACCAAAGACCGCAATCTTACGTCCAGTCTTAACAGCAGCTTCTGTTGCTTGCTGGAGACGGAAGATATTTGAGGCAAAGGATGCAAAGATGATACGTCCTTCAATGCCTTGAATAATCTTCATAATAGACTGGCCAACGACTTTTTCAGAGTTGGTAAAGGTTGGCACTTCCGCATTTGTTGAGTCAGAGAGAAGACAAAGCACGCCTTCTTCACCAAGGGATGCCATACGGTGCAAGTCCGCAGGTTCTCCAACTGGAGTAAAGTCGAACTTGAAGTCACCCGTACAGACGATTTTCCCTTGAGGAGTATGAATGACAATTCCCAAAGGTTCTGGAATAGAGTGAGTCGTTCTAAAGAAAGTTGCCTTGAGATTTTTAAAGGTCAACTCAGTATTGTGGTTGATTTCGTAAAGTTTGGCGTTGCGCAAGAGGCCGTGTTCTTCGAGTTTTCCACGGATCAAAGCCAAGGCAAGCGGTCCAGCATAGATAGGGACATTTGCTTGCTTGAGTAGGAAAGGAATCCCACCGATGTGGTCCTCGTGTCCGTGGGTAATCAAAACAGCCTTGACGCGGTCGATATTGTCGACTATGTAAGAGTAGTCAGGGATAACATAGTCGATACCAAGCAAGTCATCTTCTGGGAATTTAATCCCAGCATCGACGATGATAATCTCGTCTTGGTATTCAATTCCGTATGTGTTTTTCCCGATTTCTCCCAGACCACCAATGGCAAAAACGCCGACTTCTTCAGGTTTAAGAGTATAGGCCATATTAGAACTCCGTGATTTCGAAGGCGCCAGTTTCTTTTTCGTAATCTAGCAATTTGTCAGACAAGAGTTCGATATACTCGATATTATACTCTGGGCGATTTTCTTCGACAAGTTGGCGAGCAGCGATACGGCCCTCAAGTTCTGAGCTGGCATCGATGTCTAGGTATAGTGCGCGTGTTGTTTCACGACGTGGGCTACGTTCTTTTGTTTCTTGATAAAAAACTTTGTAAATCATATAGTTCCTTTCTATTTACAGGTCAGCTTATTCCAAACTTTTAGTAGAGATTTGCTTGATTTCATTCCATTTTGTGTCTAGATTGACCTTGATTCGTTACAATTATTTCAATTATACCACAAAATGAAAGATTAGTAAAAGACGGAAACGAGAAAGTCATATAAGCACTCAAAAGTAAGCGTTTGCAAAAATAAAGAAAATATGTTACTTTGATAATGGGAATGATTTTTATCGCTTGTCATAATTCCATATAGATTTTAAGTCAAGGAGGCTGCCCTATGTATAACTTATTTTCTTTTGCTATCGGAGTTCGCTTGGTGGCTTTTATCGTTTTTGTTGCTTGCGTTTATGTGGGGAATCTTCTATTTGCCAAACTGGAACGACGACAAGCCAAGTTCTTGTGGAAAATTACCTTTGTGACTCTCTACTCGCTTTTTCTCCTCCTCGTAACCTATGTCGTTTGGTTTGTATTTTACTTTGGATTAAATGCTTAGATGCCCTGCTCATGCTGGGGCATTTTTGTTTGGGGGCAAAGAGAGAAAAGCTCTTGATTGAGCTCAAGAGGCAATTTCAAATCTAGAGCAACAAAAAAAGAGAGGATGTATCTACATATGGGGTTTTTACAGCTCAAAGCTGAGGGCAGTCCCACACTCGTACCAGAAGTTGGTACCTTTGAACGCTCTGTTACCAGTCGCCCTACGTTATCCTCTCAATATTTACATTTTACTATAACTTACTGAGGGAATCAACTTTAAAAGCATCAAAAAGCTCCTGACCGAAGTCAAGAGCCGTCAAACACTGGGGGCGAATTGTTCAATCGCAATTTCAGTTCTTTAGAAACCAAAGTTTCAGGGATAGCACTGCAACCCGAAGAGTCAAAGACTCAACCTGATTTTCCTACCAGTGTTGAATTACATTTTAACATTGATAGACCAACATAGTCAATAGTTTATATAAAAATAGGAATACCAAAAAGAGGATTAAGAATGCTTAGTTTGTTTGAATTTGCGATAGGGGTTGGCCTCTTGGTGTTTATAGTCTTTGTAGCTTGTGTCTATGGGGGGAATGGCCTGTTTGTGCATCTGGGACACCGCAAAAAAAATTCCTTTGGAAGCTTGCTTTTGTGATGCTCTATTCAATTTTTCTACTCCTTGTAACCTATGTTATCTGGCTCGTTTTCTACTTTGATTTAAATGCTTAGATGCCCTGCTTATGCTGGGGCTTTTTTGTTTAGGGATAAAGAAAATTCCCATGTGCTAGCTTTTGTAGTATAATAGTAAGCAGATAAAAAGATAGGAATGTGTTATGAAAGTATTAGCTTTTGATACGTCTAGCAAGGCTCTTTCTCTCGCTATTTTAGAGGACAAGCAGATTCTTGCCGAGACGACGATTAATATCAAGAAAAATCACAGTATTACCCTCATGCCTGCCATCGATTTTTTGATGGCAAGTTTGGATTGGACGCCCAAGGACTTGGACCGAATCGTGGTGGCGGAAGGGCCAGGTAGCTACACAGGTTTGCGAATTGCGGTAGCAACTGCCAAGACTTTGGCTCATACCCTGAACATTGAGTTAGTTGGTATGTCTAGCCTCTGGGCTCTGGTGCCATATCAACAAGAAGGCTTGTTCGTTCCTTTGATGGATGCGCGTCGCAACAATGTTTATGCAGGATTTTATGAAAATGCCAAACCTGTCATGCCAGAAGCGCATCTATCTTTTGAAGAGGTGTTAGAGAAAGTTAAGGGTGCTAGTCAGGTAACCTTTGTCGGAGAAGTTGCCCCCTTTGTGGAGCAGATTCAAGAACACTTACCAAGGACTAATTACAAAGAAACCTTGCCTAATGCAGCCACTCTTGCTCTTTTGGCTTGGGATAAGGAAGCAGACTCCTTGCATGATTTTGTGCCAAATTACCTCAAACGAGTTGAGGCTGAGGAAAACTGGCTCAAGAATCACACCGAGTCTGGCGAGTCCTACATTAAACGCCTATGATAAAGATCAAACGAATCCAACAGCAACCTGACTTAGCTCAAGCTATCTATGATGTTATGGTAGATGTTTACCCAGTCAGTCCGTGGACGCTGGAACAAATCCAAGCAGACCTGTCCCAAGACCAGACTTGGTATGCTCTGGCTTATGATGGGGTAGAAGTGATTGGATTTCTAGCCGTTCAGGAGAATCTCTTTGAGGCAGAAGTCCTGCAAATCGCTGTCAAAGGAGCCTATCAGGGTCAGGGAATTGCGCCAGCTTTGTTTGCAACATTACCAGCAGAAAAGGAGATTTTCCTAGAAGTCAGAAAGTCAAACCAACGAGCGCAAGCATTTTACAAGAAAGAAAAGATGGCGGTCATCGCTGAGCGAAAGATCTACTATCACGATCCAGTTGAGGACGCCATTATCATGAAGAGAGAAATAGATGAAGGATAGATATATTTTAGCATTTGAAACATCCTGTGATGAGACTAGTGTCGCTGTCTTAAAAAACGACGACCAGCTCTTGTCCAATGTCATTGCTAGTCAAATCGAGAGCCATAAACGCTTCGGTGGCGTAGTGCCAGAAGTAGCCAGTCGTCACCATGTCGAGGTCATTACAGCCTGTATCGAGGAGGCTCTAGCAGAAGCAGGAATTACAGAAGAAGATGTGACAGCCGTTGCCGTTACCTACGGACCTGGATTGGTTGGAGCTCTACTAGTTGGCTTGTCAGCTGCCAAGGCCTTTGCTTGGGCGCATGGTCTGCCACTTATCCCCGTCAACCACATGGCTGGGCACCTCATGGCAGCTCAGAGTGTGGAGCCTTTGGAGTTTCCTTTGTTGGCACTCTTAGTCAGCGGTGGACACACAGAGTTGGTATATGTTTCCGAGGCTGGTGTTTACAAGATTGTTGGTGAGACGCGAGACGATGCGGTTGGTGAGGCTTATGACAAGGTCGGCCGTGTCATGGGCTTGACTTATCCAGCCGGTCGCGAGATTGACGAGTTAGCCCATCAAGGTCAGGATATCTATGACTTCCCACGGGCTATGATCAAGGAAGACAATCTAGAGTTTTCATTCTCTGGTTTGAAGTCTGCCTTTATCAATCTTCACCACAATGCTGAGCAAAAGGGAGAAAGCTTGTCTACAGAGGATTTGTGTGCTTCCTTCCAAGCAGCAGTCATGGATATTCTTATGGCTAAAACCAAGAAAGCCTTGGAAAAATACCCTGTCAAAACTCTGGTTGTGGCAGGTGGCGTGGCAGCCAATAAAGGCCTCAGAGAACGCCTAGCAGCCGAAATCACAGATGTCAAGGTCGTCATTCCACCTCTGCGCCTCTGCGGAGACAATGCAGGCATGATTGCCTATGCCAGCGTCAGCGAGTGGAACAAAGAAAATTTTGCAAGCTTGGATCTCAATGCCAAACCAAGCCTCGCTTTTGATACTATGGAATAAAGAGTCAGCTTAAGGCTGGCTTTTTTGTCCTCTTAAATGTCAGAATATTTTGACAAATAAGTGTAAATAATGATATACTATATAAAAAATAGGAGGTGGTCAGATGATTGATAGAATGGAATTGGGAGAATTTTACAAGGAATTGCGCTTGGCGAGAAAGCTCAAGCAGTCAGATGTGGCTTGTGCTGGTCTAACAGCCTCTCAGTTGTCCAAGTTTGAATTAGGGCAGTCTATGCTGTCTGCGGATAAGCTCATACTAGCCATCCAAGGGATCAATGTGACCTTCGATGAGTTTGGACACAAACTCAACAATTATCAAGAATCTCCACATATGCGATTTGGTAGAAAGGTTGTAGATTGCTTTGCCCACCAAGATATAGCTGGTTTAGAGCAACTATTAGAGGAGGTCGAGCAAGAACAGATGGCGCAGACCTATCGTCGTTTAAATGCCATTGTGATTAAAAATGCCATCCATTCTTTAGATAAAAGCTATCTGCTAGCAGAGGAAGATAGCAAATTTTTGACCAGCTATCTCTATGCTATCGAGTCTTGGACCTGGTTTGAACTCTATATATTCTGTAATACCATGCCTTTCTTGAGTAATCAAGATTTGATATTTTTATCAACCTCTTTACTTGAAAAATCCAAGGAATTTAAAGAGTTAGTACACAATCGATTGTATATGAAGCAAGGGCTCTTAAATATCTTATCAGAACTCATGGAGCGTAAACTTTTTTCTTACATCCCAATCTTTGAAGCTGAGCTGGAGAGTATGCTTCGTCCATACGATGTTTTTGAAAAAGTATTGTGGCAGTTTTTAAAGAAGATGAGTGTCTTTCTTCAAACCAAAGGAAGCAATCAAAAAGAGATTGAACACTTTATCCAATCTCTGCAAGTATTAGAAAATCCACAATTGACAGCCCTCTTCGAATTACGTTTGCAGCAATACAAAGAACTTATTGAGTAGTCAACAATCGCAAATCTGAAATTTCTATAAGAAAAAATATCAAATATGCGATTTACTAAAATGTGGTGATTTCAGTGTTATACTATAATTATTTCATAGTATAGGAGAAAATAGAATGAAAAAGATAATCTCACGTCACTACCTTATTATAGCTGCTCTACTAGTTATTGCTGACCAGAAGTTCAGTGGTCTAGTTTTTACGCAGCGACCTTGTTACTGGTCTATCTGACTTTGCCTATTATCTGTCGGATATGATGTTGAATTTTTCTTGTGGTTTTTATTTGCTCTTATTGCTATGATTTGGTCGAGAAATGGCAACAAGTCAACAGTAGAAAGTTTAAAGGATCCTATCTTTTCTATTCCTTCCTAGCTCTGCTTGCTTTTTGTTGTTTGGAATTTTTGTCACCTTTTTTTCTTTTTCCCATCTACCAAAAAAATGAAATTTCTTATCAACTCGCCATTCCGACTTTTAAAGGAGCTACGGCATTTTTGATGTATTTTTTCTATCCTGTGATTGCAGGTCCCATTTTTGAAGAGATGATTTATCGTGGATTAGTGATGACTGCTCTGGAAAAAGGAAAGAAGTGGGGACTGGATGTGCTTGGCTCAGCTATATTATTTGGAATTTTGCACATTAGTAATCACGGTTGGGTTTTTGACAGACTTTTTTTCGTATATATGGGTGGCGGTCTCATATTTGCAGTCTTGTTTAGAGTAACCAAGTCCATTTATTGGCCTATTGGGCTGCATATAGTCTACAATGGCATTGGTCAAATTTTACCGTTGCTGTAATTTCATTTGCTTAGTAATATTTTTAGAAGGAGTGTTCTTAGGCATTCTTTTCCATCCAGTTTATTTCTTTACTGAGCTATCTTACTTTTTTTAATCGCATTTTTTTAGGTATCCTTTTCATAAAAAAATGATCTTAGTTTTAGTAACTATTGCT
>BNJU01004035.1_pt1 | contig 12709 bp, 16 predicted proteins | sample 8539281 | NCBI WGS metagenome assembly BNJU01 (sample SAMD00202456, study PRJDB9452) | human saliva metagenome | isolation source: human saliva | place: Japan
GTGCAGGCTAAGCGCTATGGCGAGAAGAACTGGTGGGCCGCCCCTGAGGTTCAGTCATTTGTGGGCGCAATGCACGGGCAGGCAAACACAGGGCGTATTTATTACCTCTGGTCTCGTTTACATCCGGTGCACGCAACTACGCTCAAAACCTTGGCGGCGGGCTGTCTCTAGTGCTGATTGATGGTGAGCGCCTAGCACGCCTCATGATTAAGTACCGAGTAGGCGTGCAGGTAGCACGCACCCTATACGGTCATGAAAATTGACGAAGATTTTTGAAAACACCTGATAAATCCTGCTTATATTAAAATAGGTCATAAATATAGCTCCTTATCGCAGTGCTCCCTCAGATCAAAATGGAAAATCGAGCCTCGAGTATGGAGCTCGAACATTAATTACGTCAATGACGATATCCTTGATTTTTATTAAAGATAACCATAAGAACGAATCTTATAACACTGAAATGTTTATTCTAAAAATTTTCTAAACTATATATAAATAACCTGAAAAACTATATTAATTATTAACATATGGGATGTGATTGAAGTATATTTAAACAATAGTATGCTTAATAGTTACAGGTAGGGGATTTATTTATAAATAAATTTGAATCTCTAAATTATCATATAGCTAAAGAATAGTCCTAATTTTTATTATAGAATTATTTTTACACCGTTATTTCCCCATATCCTTAATTGCGTCATACTCCCTGCTGCGGCGTGTACTCTGAAATGTATTTATCGATCTTCAATAATAAAGATTCTATATTATTTTTATCGGAATTATCCGAAATATCAAATGTTTTTTAATTCCCCAATGTCACTCAGTCTCCAAAAATTTAGAAATTTTTTAAAAGTGCAAACTTATAAATTGTCCCCTCTTGATAATCGTTACCCGCTGGAGGCATTATACGCAGGGGATCCATCAATTTATGCAGGTCGTTGCTAAATATTTCATATCCGTCTTTATCTATATAAACATATGGTTTGTTAATAATCGATAAAAACCTGTATTCATCAGGTTCCTTATCACTCTGTGCATACCCAGGTGTAAATTTAAGACTCAATACCAAAAAAGGAAGGGTTTGGACTAATATTTTCTCACCAGCTTGGTCAGGTATTATGAAGGAATACTCTGCCCCAGGGTATTAAGCCCTCCCTTAAAAATATTTTTGGAAGTTTCAGACTGTACTTCCTCTTCCCAGTAGGTCAGATATACGGCTACTTCATTCGATTATTCCTCCCCACTCGGCTTCGGCCCTTCATTTATCCTGTTCCGAATATGGTCGACAATACGTGCCACCGCCTCATCAATGGGCACACCGTTCTCCTGCTTGTTGCCGCGGAAACGGAACGAAACAGCGCCGTGCTCCGCATCCTCACCGCCAGCAATCAGAATGAACGGAACCTTCTCAGTAGACGCAGTACGAATCTTCTTGGTGAAGCGGTCCGAACTGTAATCAACCTCAACGCGCACGCCCTGCTCACGCAGCTTATCCGCAATCTCGGTCATGTAGTCGTTGAAAGCCCTCTGCCACAGGGCACGCAAATCACCTGCACCGGTGAGAGCCACGCCGGGAACGCGCCCGCATAGTGCTCAGTCAGCACACCCAGGAAGCGCTCAATCGAACCGAACTTGGCCGAGTGAATCATCACCGGCTCCTGAATTGAACCGTCCGCAGCCTGGTATTCCAAACCAAACCGGCTGGGCTGGTTGAAGTCATACTGCACGGTAGACATCTGCCAGGTGCGGCCAATCGCGTCTTTCGCCCTGCACTGAAAATCTTCGGGCCATAGAACGCGGCCCCACCCGGGTCAGGCACCAGCTCAAGGCCGGTTTCTTCGCCACCTGCTCCAGCACGGCGGTGGCCTGCTCCCACTGCTCATCGGTGCCGATAAACTTATCCTTCTTATCGCCCCTCAGTGTCGCGGGTCGAAAGCTCCAGGTAGAAGTCCGTCATACCGAAATCTTCCAGCAGGCTCAGCATGAAATTCAGCAGGTGCCGCACCTCATCGGGTGCCTGCTCCTTCGTCACATACGAGTGGGAATCGTCCCGCGTAATCATGCGCACACGGGTCAAGCCCCGCAGCACACCTGACTTCTCGTCACGGTACACGGTGCCGAATTCGAAGAAACGCAGCGGCAGTTCACGGTACGAACGCCCACGCGAACGGTAAATCTCGTTATGCATGCGGGGCAGTTCATGGCCTTCAAACGGTAGTTGCCGTTATCGAGCTCCATCGCAGGGAAACATACCATCTGCGTAGTACGGCAGGTGCCCGGACGTGTAGAACAGGTCTTCCTTCGAGATATGCGGGTGCTCACGTACTGGAAGCCCTCGGCAATATGGCGGGCGCGCACATAATCTTCCATCTCGCGCTTTAATCACGCCGCCCTTAGGGTGAATCACCGCAGGCCGGGGCCAATATTCTTCGGGAACGAGAACAGGTCAAGCTCCTTGCCCAGGCGGCGGTGGTCGCGGCGCTCAGCCTCAGCAATACGGTGCTTATACTCCACCAGCTCATCCTTCGTGGGCCAGGCGGTACCGTCAAATACGCTGAAGCATGGGGTTCTTCTCAGAACCGCGCCAATACGCGCCACCGGCACGCATGAGCGCGTACCCGTTAGCAATCAGCTTGGTGTTCGGCAGGTGCGACCACGGCACAGGTCATTCCACAGCACCCTCACCGGTTTTCGGGTGCACATTGTCATAAATCGTAATCTCGCCCGCGCCAACCTCAACCGAGGCGCCCTCGGCGGCGTCAGCGCCCGAACCGGGGCCTTGGCTGAGCGAAAGCAGTTCGAGCTTATACGGCTCGTTCTTCATCTCTTCAACCGCTTCATCGTGGGTGACCACGCGGCGGCGGAACAGCTGCCCTGACTTGATGATCTTAATCATCGACTTCGATCTTCTTCAGATCTTCGGGGTGAAGGGCCCAGCCACATCAAAGTCAAAATAGAAGCCATCGGTAATATAGGGGCCAATGCCCAGCTTCGCGTCCTTGCGGTATTCCCTGCACCGCCTGCGCCATCACGTGCGCGGCGGGTGGCGCAGCACATCCAGCCCGTCGGGTTCGTGAATGTACACCGGCTCCACCGAGTCCCCCTCGGTGAGCGGGTGGGTGAGATCCACCAGGGAGCCATTGATGCGGGCCACCACGATTTTAGGGTCGTCGCTGAAGAGCTCGGCGGCGGTTGCGGCGGTGACGGTGCGCGGGTACCGGATACGGTGATGCTCACAGCTGGGTTTTCACGGCAGACATGCCTCTCCTGATTCTCAGGCGCGCCCCGAATCCCGGCGATATAAGGGCCAGGCGCACGGTGGCGCACAAACGAATGCCCGCACTCTACGGGTGCACGGACCCTACCCAGTGTACCGCGTCGCACCCATCAACGGCAGCTTATAGGTTTATGAATAAAAATACTCCTCTAACAAATAAATATGCACTCGGGTGGGCCTAACTACGCTGGTGCTAATGCTTCACAAGCTGCCGAGTTTCATGGTTGTAACTGTAGCCGTGCAACTGGTTCTTACCCAACAGGTCCACGGCCTTATCAATCACGGGCAGTGGCACATCGAACCACTCCACAACATTAATGCTCTGCCCATTAGCCGCCGTCTGCTTAATAGAAAGCCGAGCCGGGGCAAAGAGCCGGTGCATCGTTTTCTCTACTTTCCCAACGTTTAGCCCGTACAGGGTGTAGGAGGCCACCACCTCAACCGGGGCATTCAGGTAGGCCGGCTCAAACGGGCGCGGGCCAGCCGCTTCTCCAAGCTGGTGGTGGTGTACCCGATCTTGTGCAGGTTGGAGTAGCCGCTCACCTGCGGGTCGTTACTGAGGGTGCGCAGTACGTACAGGGTGCCGGTGACGCCCTCATCTTTTAGTAGGTTAGTCTCGTCCAGGGTCTCGTTGGGCACTATCACGGTGCTATGCTCATCCTCTACCAGGCGCTTGAGGAACGAGTTGCGTAGCATCTTCGACTCGGTGCCGTTCTCAAAAATCACGCGCAGCCGCACCGGGTCCAGGCTCTCCGGCCCGGCGGGCCGGGCGGCATCCTTCATAAACTCGGCGATGTAGAGCATCTGCCCGCCCAGGACGAAGAACGCCCCCTCCTTCACGATGGAGTCCAGATCGCTGTGGTCAATGGAGTTGTAGTTCACCTGCCGCGCCTCACCACTGGATAGCTCGCGGTGCTTGCGCGGGAACAGCTCACGGTAGGCGTCAAAATCCTTCGCCTGGTGGCGGCGCTCCACACTCTCGGGCGTGGCGGGGGCTTTCACGGGGTCGGCAGGTGCTCATGTCGGTCAGGCCGTCGGCGTCATCCACCAGCCGACCCATGAGCTCATCGAAGTTATCGCCGGCAAAAAAATATCGTCCAGGCTGGCTGGCGGCGGCCTCGGCGAGCAGGTGCATCTCGTCATGGTCGGCCAGCAGCTGCATCTTCTCGTCATTCATGCGGATGCCGGCCAGGCGCGCACCCAGCTTACGCTCGCTAATATTGTGGGTCTCGGCCGAGGGCTCCCGGCCGTGCTCGCGCACAAACTCGGTGATCTCCGCAAAAGAGCGCACCAGCCGCTCCTCGCTGCTGGGCGGAACCGGCTTGAGCTCGGGCTCCAGTAGCGGGTCGCCGGTGGCGAAAAATATCATCCAGACTAGAGTAGGTGGCCAGCCCTCCTCCGGGGCTTCTATGCCCGGCTGATCTGGTTGCTCCTGGCCGGGCTGCTGCGGGCCGGTGTGCTTATCTGGGGTGTTCACTGGGCGCCTCCCGTCCTGTTCGCGCTGTTCCGCCTGCCGCTGGGCTGCTTCTCGCTTGCGCCGCCCCCTTTCACGCTGTAGCCAGAGGAGTATTTCGGCGTAGCGGCGCTCCACCGGGTCGTCGGCGCGCAGGTTGGGCGGCGCCCGTTGAGTTTGAACCCACCGCTGAATCTTCGGGAAGGTGATGCGCGCCTCCTCCTCGGTCACTTCGATGCGGCCGGCGGCAATATTGTTGCTGATCACCCGCAGGGTGTCTTTGGAGATGTTTTTGGAGATGATCTCGTAGGCCCGCTGGAACGGGTTCACGCTGTCGATCAGGTTAATATTCAGCTCGTTCACGTTCACAAACTTGTGCTGCATCATGATGAACCGGTTATCGCCCACGGTTTTAATGTCGCTGTTTTTGACTACGGAGTCAACCACCAGGGCCTGGCGCACCTCCTCCACCTGGGTGGCGTTCAGGTCCGGGTAGCGCTCGCGGATGATCCCGGGAATGTGCTCCTTGTTGATGACTTCGGGGTCCACGCCGCAGCTGCGGCACGCACCAGTTTTTCGCTCTGTAGCACGGTGGCTTTCAGGTCGTTCAGGTCCATATCAATAATCTGCTGGGTGCGGGCGGTGGTGGGCCCTTGAAACCCTCGATGAGCAGCTGGCCGGGGTGCTCGGGGGCGTCGTCCGGTTTGGCGCGGTTTTTGAAGGAGAAGTTTTTCGGCCAGCACCTGCTCCATGAGTAGGGACGCAGTGATTGCTTTGAGCACGTTGTTCACGGCCACGGTCACTTCGTCCTGGGCGTCGTCGGGCTGGGCGATGAGGTTGGTGAACTGGGCGTGGGCTTTGCCTTCGCTGTCGCGGGTGACGCGCCCGATAATCTGGATGATCTCGGTGAGTGAGGCCCGGTAGCCCACGGTGAGGGCGTGCTCGGCGTAGGGCCAGTCGAAGCCTTCTTTGGCCATGCCCAGGGCGATAATAATGTCTCATACCGTCCCGGTCCCTGGCGGCTACGGTGGTGAGGTAGTCGAGGATCCGGGCGCGCTTGGTGAAGTCGGTGTCGTCCACTAGGTCCGCCACTTTGAGGGTTCCGCCACCGTCAGCCCTGCGCACGGTGATGACTCCGGTTGCTTCGTCTACGGATTCGACCGTGCCGATGGCGTCCAGCACCCGGTTGACTTCTTCGTACTTGTCTTTGGTGGATTCGGCTGATCCCACGTGCGGGATGTGTAGGATGGTTTTTTGCCCAGGTCGAGGATTTCGGGTTGGGAGTCGTACCAGGTGCCCTGGTAGAAGTGGTGGCCGATGCCGAGGGTTTTCAGGTGGCGGTACCCGTTGAGCTGGTCGTAGTAGTTGAAGGTGACGGGCGTAAACTTCGCCTCGGTTTCTGGGGAGAGCACGGGCACCCTGTCCCCGCGGAAGTACGAGCCGGTCATGGCCACAATGTGGGCGGTGGAGTTCTTCAGCAGGTCGTGGATGAGGGCGCCCAGGTTGGATTTTTCCAGGTCCGCGCTCACGTGGTGGAACTCGTCGATGGCCACGAGCACGTTATTAAAATCGGCGGCGGTGAGTTTTTCGTAGGCGAATCGCAGCGTGGCGTGTGTGCACACCAGCACCGTATCGGTGCTGTTTTCCAGGAACCGGGTGAAGGCCTGGATTTTGCCGGAGTCGAAGCCGGGAGTGCACAGGTTATTGGCGGGGTCCACCGTCCAGTCGGCAAAGAACCCGTGCGAGGTAAGGTCAGTACTGGCGAAGGACTGGCCGATAGAGCGCTCAGGCACAGCCACAATTACTTTGCGCACGCCCTGGTTGTACAGCTTATCCAGGGCAACAAACATGAGCGCGCGGCTCTTACCTGAAGCCGGAGGAGCCTTAATTAGCAGGTGCTGCGCACTGCGATGCTCATACACTCTCTGCTGCATCTCACGCATGCCAAGCTGGTTCGTATTCACGCTACTACCCGACTGGGCATAGCTAACGTTCACGGCATTAATCATGGGGCAATCTCCTCATCGGCGCGCTCAAAGGGTACACGCACAAGTGTAGCGGGGTGGGGTGAAGAACGAGGACGTAACGGACAGGCGACCATGCAGAGTCTGTAAGTGGGTGGATGTGGTGTATTTATATATTTGATAGGCCAGATGGAGTAAACTTTATTCCTGGGTAGTCCTAAGAGACTTATTGAAAACCTAAATCCCTAGATATACTTAGGGTACTCTTAGACAGATTCATGAACAACTTTCTAGAAACTAACTAGTCTGGCCACGATAAGGATTTGATATACTAGGGAAGTCAGTCTATCTATAAATCTATAAGGTACCGGTGAATAGCTCTATGGATGAAGAATTAAAATATTTTAAGTATTATGGACCAGACGATCTAAGTTTACCGGGTTATATACCTAGAATTCAAGATATCATCAACTCATTTAACAGAGATAGTCAATACACTACTACAGATATTCTTGAGATTCATAATATTCAAAAAAATTGCTGCATTCAATATTCACTCTAGAAGGCTGTCCCCAAGAAAAAAATCGATAATTTTAAAAATATGAGCAATGAAATTATCGCCAAATTCTTTTAAATCTATAAATACATCTAATGTGAAGAGGAATTAATAAATATACCTTATAATTTTGCTTTAGATCTTCTTGAATTAATTGAGAAACACAAGGTTTATGAGAACTTTTAAAGAACCTATACTATTAAATTTATTGTGGAGTAAATTTATTCCCTACAGATATACTCCGTTATAAAAATTAGTGAAGTACTATGACTCCGATATAAAAAAATATAATGATATCAGATAGTCGTAATGCTGAATATATTATTGATAAGTATTTAGAACAAGATAAAGATATTTCACTTCCCCTAGTCTCACTCCTGAAGATATGTCTGACCTGATACGCCGATATATCGATAGTTCTAGTGCAGATATTCGTTATCTTATGCTAATCGGGAATTCTCCTACTAATAAGAAAATTGGTATTAATCCTAAAACTAGGCATGCAGCAAAAAGAACAATGTGAAAAAGATAATTCAAGAAGATAAAGATAGTATCAACATAATTGATCAAAAAGTTTCTATAATATAAGCATATCTAAGGATCAAAAGGAAACTAAATTAGTTTTTGCACAGCGATAATATCATAAATATTACGTATGGCATGAGCTCGCTTGACGAGACTCTTGATTATCCCAGTATATTACATAACTTCATACATATTTTTGAGTGGACAGATCACAGGTGCTTGCTCAATTTCCCTTCATATTCTTCAAAATTTAGAATTCTAGAAAAATCTATGCTGTTCTGGGGAGAAAAAGACTATAAAACCAATAACTATTTTTCATGGACTCGACAAAATTTCGCTTTGTCAAATTTGCATATATACTAATTACCTCTTCGAAAGGTATAAATATAGAGCAGGTAATAAAGTGGTTTTTTGAAGAATACCTTGTACGAGAATTCAAGGCAAAAGGATTTTATTTTACATGTCCAACCACTAGTGCTACATACCTTGAGAAAACACGCCATTTACTCGCTGAAATGGAAAGTATAGCAAACCAGTTCCAAGCTTATGTTCAAGAAGGAGAAATAAATAAGAAACTTCTACATACTCGGATCCAATTGCTTATAACAGGATTCCAAGTCTTCTAGATAAAAAGTATATATACGCAAAGGGAGAGGATATAGATTCTATCCTCCGTATACTATTTTCCGACCAATCCCCACTAACTTACATTAATGAATCTCTCAAAGCAAGGAATCCAATTCAACTTATTTTTTTGATAATAAGTTAAAAATATAATAGTTTTTAATAAATACCAGCAACCTTACTTTAGATAAGCTTTTTTGAACTAGATCTGCTAACTCACTGATTCAAACGGTCAACATAAGTTACTGATACCCCTCAGTCCGAGGTTTTTATTTCTTTTTATGAGATGGAATTATCTGTTTACTCACTATTTATCTCTAGGCCGGTCGAGAATATGCTGACACTCTACAGAAAAAGAGTGGGTAACGTATGATTCAACACTTCTTTCTGATCCTGAATCAAAATATTTTTAATTATTTTCTTAACAAATCTGAATTCCAAAATGGGCCCAATCTACGTAATAAATATTTACATGGATCGCAATTAGAAGATACAGAAGAAGATCATTATATAAATTATCTTATAGTTTTGCGACTTATCCTGTGTTTAGTAATTAAAATAAATGATGAATTCTGTCTTCGAGATAAGCTCTCTCCCGATAATTGAGTGGGTTACCAGCAAAGTTTTTCATCATAATAAACAACCTTCACCGTTATCTAGAATCCTTATTGAGTATGCAAATAATAACCCTAATCTCTTTTTAGCCTAGAAGAGGTCGGGGTTGCCGCCGGTTTGTTTAAGGTAGAGGTTGAAGAGGCGTTTGAGACGCTCATCGTCGCTGGAGAAGGGGTATCGCGGTAGAGAGAATCCACCAGTAGATCCAGTTGCTCTGCGGCCATGCGCAAATCCTGCGGCATGGTGTCCGGATCGTACAACTGGGCCAAAGTCATCTCGCTGTGATACTCCCGCACATCCAACACACGCAAGGCCGCATCCATGAGCTCAGACTTAGCGCGAGCCGACAACTCAGGGTACCGGGAAGTTGTTATAAACAATCTGTATTTGAATAGCGGTAGTCGGTCTTCATACGACCGCCCACCGTGCGGGTCCACACCATATGCATACGCGAAGTCAGCAGCGCAAAAAGCCACGGCTCAGCATCGTATACCGCAAAGGCACTATCCGAAATTACTGTATCCGGTCCTAGATACCCAATCGGAATATACTCCCTGCGCTCAGAAGACACACGAGGGACAACTAGAGAGTCTGTTTCTTTTGTGGCGTACCTCAGTAAATTTCCAGGATTTTTCAGCAAATTGGTGAGTTTGTTTTTAGTACTTTCTAACCGGAAATTCCGGACTTGCTCTATTCTTTCAGATATAAAAGGGATTTTTAAGGCTTCTTCTGCTTCTTGGTCAGTAATCCATAGACACCACCGATCTTTACCATTGATAAATTCAGCACTACCAGTAATTTTTTTCGAATATATCTATCAATATTTTCTTGAAATTTATAAACATTCTTTAATTCTGTTGAACTTTCAATAAATAAATTTCCACCATCTGTAGCTTTGGCTTCCTTTCACCATATATTCTAAGTTATTACTTATAGGCTTACTGGAAGATTTTTAATAAGATATTCGGTGCATCTAAAAGATACCCGTTAATATTCTTTGCTTCTGTCCGCACTCCCCCAGAAAAAAATATACTTAGGCGATTTGATGCCCTCTGGTCGTAAACTCAACACAATAACCGTTACACCAGCATTACCCTTAGCATTATTCGTCCATTTAAAAAGAATGATAGGCATAGCCGATCTCCACCTTCTGCTCAAAAATATGAGGAAATAAAGCCGATACATGCGCGCCCTGAACTACAGAATTAGTAGATACAAAGGCCAACTGCGCCTTTGTTCCCGCAATATAGTCCGCCCCGCTCACAAACCATAGAGAAACGTAGTCAAGGCTCTTAGCATACTTTCGCTTCCCAAAAACAAACGGGAAGTCGGCCTTCTGCTCCTTAGTCTGCATGCTGGAGCCCACATACGGCGGGTTGCCTATCAGGTAGATTTCTTCCTCGCCATTATTGGGGCAGACTTCCTGCCAGTCTAGGCGGGCGGCGTTGCCGCACCGTATCGCCCCGGCCTCGCGCAGCGGAATCAGCGGTATGCTCGTGCCAAACTTCTGCTTGAACTCCACGTTCATCTGGTGCTTAGCAATCCACAGGGACAGCACCGCAATCTCCGCCGGGAAGTCATCAATCTCAATCCCGTAGAAATTCTCGATCCGCACCACAGAATCCAGCAGCAGCTGCGACTGGTAGTCCCCGCTCAGCTGCTGCAACTGCTCCCCTAATGGCGTGCTCCAGCTTGCGCAGCTCCTTATAGGCGATCACCAAAAAATTGCCGGACCCGCAGGCAGGATCAAACACCTTAATCCCCGCGATCCTATCCAGCAGCTTACGCAGCCGCTTCGGTGAGCCCTCCGCGGCCTCCAGCTGGGCCTTCAAATCATCCAGGAACAGCGGCTCAATCGTCTTCAAAATATTCGGCACACTCGTATAGTGCTGCCCCAGGTTAGCCCGCTGCCCCGCATCAATCACCGACTGGAACATGGAACCGAAAATATCCGGGTTAATATCCCCCCACTGAAGAGCCCCCAACTCCAGCAGCAGCTCGCGGGCGCGCCTATTAAACACCGGCACATACTGGCCCTGGCTGCACTGCAAACAGCCGCCCGTTCACGTACGGGAAACCGGCCGCCACCGCCGGCTTATCTCCCGGGCCCTCAGCATCCAAAGCAGCAAAAATCTGAGCGATCACCTCATGCGTGTCGCTACCGTCCTTCAGGGTGAGGGACCCCACCGCGTTCGTAAACTGGTTAGAGGTAAACACCTCCGTATCCTCGGCAAAAAAGCAGAACAGCAGGCGGGAGAAAAACGTGTTCAAGTTATGGCGGCTCTGAGCCGTCTCCTTCAGCGACGGAGTCACCTTCAGCAGCTCATCAAAAAGCACCGCCATCTTATCCGCCGCCTTCCTATCGGCGTGATGCTCCGAAATGTAGTTGGTCTTCCATGCCCGCCCACGGCAAGAAAAACGCCACATGCTGGCCAATCTCCCCAAGCGGGGTGTTCAGCGTCTCCCGGGTGTGCGTATCGTAAGCCAGCAGCCGGTGGTAGTCAGTCACCAGCACAAACCGCGGGCTGTAGCGGGTCACATACTCGGCGTCGGTGAGCTCACCCATCAGCTCCAGCAGCTCATCTGTGCTCGACTCGCGCGGCACCGGCCTCAAAATACACCACGTTCTTTCTCGGGCTACCTCGCCCGCCTCCGGGTGCCGGGCAACATTCAGATCCTCTTTACGCAGGCGCGTAATACTACTAGCAGAACGGCCATACGCCGCCAACAAATCATACAGCAGCTCCTGACTAAAATATTTGCGCCCGGCCAGCGCACCCACGCGCTCCTCAAGCTCACGCACCGAAAGCCGCATTCTTCTCCCCCACATTCTCTACTGCACAAAGCCTACCGGCGGTACCTCGCCCACATTCAAGACTACTAGCAGCCGAAAGGACCGCACGCCCCCCAATTCCGGGAGCGCACAGCCTTCCAAGTTCCGTACCAATATCAACAACTATTAATATTGCAAACAGAAATTATTTTCAGTGACCAAACATCATATAGGGTATTTAGCATGTGCCTGTGGCGGGCCTCAACCACAGTGGGTGTCCACTCGGTTTCATTAATAACCTGTTCTGTCAGGGTGAAAATAATGGAATCCGACACAATTGAGCCAAAATAAACCTCTTTTTTCTTCTCAAACTCAAAACCCTGTGCTTCTGTCCTTCTCTTTTTGCGGTTTAACGGCAGCAGATTACCCAGACGGTTAGTCCAGTACTCTACCGCTGGTTCAGTGAAGTTCTGAGACCAGCCGCTATCCGGGTCAGGGTGTTGTGGAAGGACATGCTCAATTGCAATTTTCTTATTGTTTGAGACTTCGTAGTGTCCGGCGGCAAGAGAGTTAAGGCGCATAAGTATGTACCAGCATATACTGCGGCTGTAGATAGATCTCGGTATTCAGTTGTTTCATCATCTCCTGTTTTTTTCTTCAGCAGACAGGTCAAAAGCTTTTAGCTTCTAAACCGTCCCCATTGAGGAGTTGACGCAGGAGCTCAGCATATTTCGCCGCGCGGTAATTAGAATGTATCCTGCGGATTAATAGGCCAGCTACAAACCGCTCAAGCTTTTTCAGGAAATAGTTCAGGAAGTCCTTATCGCCTTCATATGCTTTTAAAAGCCCATAACGCCGCTGGACGCCACTCATTATTCGGCACCAGGTTAGCTGATGGATCCACGAATTGATAGACTCCCAA
>BNJU01005079.1_pt1 | contig 12709 bp, 14 predicted proteins | sample 8539281 | NCBI WGS metagenome assembly BNJU01 (sample SAMD00202456, study PRJDB9452) | human saliva metagenome | isolation source: human saliva | place: Japan
AGCCGCGTGTTTTTGAAGTTTCGGTCGAAGTGAGGCGCGGGCGACGCAAGATGCGGGCGACGTGAGGTCCCGTTGCCACCGAGGCGACCGGTGTCAGCCGGCGTGCTGGCCGATGAAGCGGAGGATCGCCTCCTCGAGCTGGCGGCCGTGGCCGGCGATGAGGTGACCGCCGGTGGGGAAGAGCGACGTCGTCAGGTCCGGGTAGCGGTGCATGGAGGACTGCACGTGCCCCGCCGGGGGAGCGAAAGGCGCTATTCGGTCGTCCCGGGCGTGCAGGAGCAGGACGGGCGGCTTGAGCTCCTCGATCGGATAGTCCTCGAAGTGCACCGCCATGTCCCGGTTGGTGATCGAGGCGTCGATGTCTGCCCCTGTCCTGCGTTCGGACAGAGGGAGCATGCCGTGGATGGTCCGGGGATCCATGCCCAGGACGGGACTGAAGAATGGCGAGAGCAGCCACATGATCCAGTCGTGGTTCATGATCGCCGGCGGCCCCATGCGCCCGGGCGGTGTCGTGGGCCGGGATGGCCAGGGCGCGGCCGAGCTCAGGAGAATGAGCCCCGAGACGCGCTCGGGGTGGTCCAGGGCGAAGCGGATGGCAGGGGTGCCGCCGGCCGACGCTCCCAGGACGAAGACTCGTTCGATCCCCAGACGGTCGAGCATCTCGGCGAAGACGGCGGCCTGGGCGGCCGGCGAGCCGTCGCCTCGCGCGGCGCTGCCGGGGTAGCCGAAGCGCGACGGCGCGATGACCCGGCAGTGCTCGACCAGGCTCCCGACGCTGTCAAGCGCCTGGTCGTATCCGCCGTACAGCCCGTGAACCGACAGAATCGTCTCGCAGCCGGAGCCGGGGCCGAAGCCGGAGCCTCCTCCCGAGGGCTGCGGTCCACAGTCGACGTAGGCGACCTCGCCGTGACTGAGGGCCATCCTTCGCACCGGATGGGCGAGCAGTCGCGCGCGGGCTGCGGCGCGGGCTCGGCTGAGAGCGAGGGCCTGAGCCGCGCCGTAGATGACGATCCCGGCGCCGAGGAGTCCCGCGGCGAGCCGTGCGCGTCTCATGGCAGACCCCCTCAGGCCTCCGGCGGCGTGTGTGCACTCGTTGCCTTCACGCCCCCATGATGGCACCGCCCGCTGGGAGGGCGTCACGACCGAACTCTCACTCACCAACCAAAACTTCACAATCGACCCGGAGCCGCGTCGTTTCTGAAGTTTCTGTCGAAGTGAGGTGGGTGGGGTGCAGCTGCGGCGGCATCGATGGTGGGAGGGCTCCTCGGTGGGCCGCTGACGAAACGGGCCTCGGCATCGACCCTGACGACCGCCTTCGGCATCCTCCTCCTGGGCGTCTGCGCCGTCACCGCCTACGACCTCCTGGCCGCCTGAACGAGTTGTTGGCGCCGCCCCACTGCGTTCGCCTGCCAGGGAGTCGAGCCTGGCCTGTATGACGCCATACGTTATACACTGCAGGTGTGATCAGGTCGTTCGGTAGTAAGGACACTGAGCGGTTGTGGCACCGAGAACGAGTCCCATCGATTGACCCTCGCATACAACGGGTTGCCTTGCGTAAGTTACGTCAGATCGCATCTGTGCAGTCTGTCGATGAGCTGAGAGTGCCGCCGGGGAACCGACTCGAGGTGCTCAAAGGTGATCGGGCCGGCCAGCACAGCATCAGAGTGAATGACCAGTGGCGGATCTGCTTCGTATGGACTGGCGCTGGAGCGGAGGAGGTTGAGATCGTTGACTACCACTGAAACGAACAGCAAGCACGCCCCTGTTCATCCGGGGGAGGTCCTCATGGAGGACTTCATCGAGGGATTCGGTATCACCCAGAACAAACTGGCTGTTGCTATCGGTGTGCCGCCGAGGCGTATCAATGAGATCGTGCACGGTAAGCGTGCGGTGACTGCGGATACGGCGCTGCGGCTCGGCAAGTACTTCGGGGTATCAGCGCAGTTCTGGTTGAACCTGCAGACCCAGTATGACCTTGACGTGGCGGAGGACCGTCTTTCGTTGCAGATCGATGCCATCACTCCTCTGCGAGTGGCCTGAGGTTCGACATGCCGCGCAGGTCGGCCGGCCGGCCGAGATGCGTGGCAGCATCGGTGGCATGAGCAAGGAAACAGTGCCTGAGCAGACCAGCACCTACGATGTCGTCGTGATCGGTGGCGGGCCGGCGGGGGAGAACGTCGCCCAGTACGCCATCAAGGGCACCGACCTGACCGCGGTCCTCGTTGAGGGCGAGCTCCTGGGCGGCGAGTGCTCCTACTACGCCTGCATGCCCAGCAAGGCGTTCCTCGTGCCTATCGAGGTCGCGGCGGCGTCCGCCAACCTTGGCGGCTTGCGCCCGGCCGAACTGTCCGTGCTCGATCTGCTCAAGCGTCGTGACGAGTGGGTTTCCCGCCACAACGACGCTGGTCAGGTGCGCTGGGCCGAGGGTGCCGGCCTCGACGTCGTTCGTGGATGGGCTCGCCTCGACGGTGAACGGCGCGTCGCTGTGAGAACCGCTGAGGGGAGCGGGTCCTTCGCGCCCGCCGCGCTGTCGTTCTCGCCACTGGCGCGCAGCCCGTCATGCCTGCTGCGTTCCCAAGGCCTGAGGCCTGGGACTCGCGTGACGCCACCGGCGTGCAGGAGATCCCGCAGCATCTCATCGTCGTCGGTGGCGGGGTCGTCGCCTGCGAGGCCGCCACGTGGATGTCCGCCCTGGGCTGCGATGTCACCATGCTGGTGCGTGGTCCCCGCCTCCTGTCGGCTGCGGAGTCCTTCGCCTCCCGACTCATCGAGGAGGCTCTCACTGCCCGCGGTGTCACCGTCATGACGGATGCCCGGGTGACTGCCGCCGAGCGGTCCCAGGCCAGTGACACCGGGCTCGGTCGTATCCATGGCGGCTCTGTCACGGTCACCTGTGCCGGTCGAACCATCGAGGCCGATGAGATTCTGGTCGCCACCGGCCGTCGCCCTCTACTGACCGGCATAGGGCTGGAGACCGTCGGCCTGGAGCCCGACGACGTCCTGGCCGGTCGCCTGCCCGACTGGCTCTACGCCGTCGGCGACGCCAGTGGTGAGGCCCAGTTGACCCACATAGGCAAGTACCGAGCACGCGTCATAGGGGAGAGGATCGCCGCCCATGCGGCGGGCTGCGAGCCCGAACCAGTGCCCGAGAGCATCCCGGTCCCACAAGTCGTCTTCACCGATCCTCAGCTCGCCTCCAGCGGCCTGACCGAGCAGAGGGCCCGGGCCCTCGACCACGACGTCGTCACCGCCCAGGTCGGTTACACCTCGGCTGCTGGAGCTGCCCTCCTGCGCGACGATGCCCACGGTGAGGCCAAGCTCGTCGTCGACCGGCAGACGGGGGCCGTGCTGGGAGCCACCTTCGTGGGCCCTGGTGCGGGTGAGCTCATCCACGCCGCCACCATCGCTATCACTGCGGGCGTCCCCGTCCATCGGCTGCGTCACGCCGTGCCCGCCTACCCCACCGCCAGTGAGATATGGCTGCGCCTCATCGAATCCCTCCCGAGCGAGTTGCTCCACCCGAAGAGGTGATATGCGGCGGCGCCACGTGGCGTCCATGGGAAGCGGATGAGAGGTCTTCAGCGATATCAGCCTGGAGCAGCCTCGCCTTGAGTGGCACCAGTCTGAGAGACTGGGCGCATGCGAATCGCCATCGGTGCCCCGGGCAATGGAGCCCTCCTGAAGGACGCTCTTGCGGAACGACTGGCTGAGGACGGGCGTGTGAGCGACGTCCTCGACCTGTCCGCACCGGAGATCACCTACCCGGAGGTCTCCTTCCGGGTCGCCAGAGCGGTCGCCGAGGGGCGGGCCGACCGCGGTGTTCTCATCTGCGGCACCGGCGTGGGAACGGCCATCGCGGCCAACAAGGTGCCGGGGGTGCGTGCGGCGACCGCGCACGACCTGCTCACCGTGCGCGGCTCGGTGGAGAACTACGACGCCCAGATCCTGTGCATGGGACAGAACGTCATCGCGGCCCCCGCCGCCTGGGCGCTCATCGACATCTGGCTCGACCTGCGCCACGACCCCACCAGCAGCTACGGCCCCAAGGTCGGCGAGATCACCGCCTACGAGGCGCGCCTCCACTCCTGACGGCGGCTCCATCGAGCGGACAGGTGCCCAGGGCACTATCCGCAGTCTCTACGTGCGTGGCCCCTGACGGAAACTCATCGAGTCCTTCACCAGCGAGGCCTCCTATGAAGGAGAATGAATGTGATTGTCAGTATCGACATCGGTGGTGCCGTCTCCCTAGGATGAGACCATGATCGGCGCAGGGGTTCAGGAGACCCTCTTCTTCCCGCTTCTGGGGCGGGCTCAGCTGCGCGAGTGCTGGCCGAGCTGCTTTTCAGGACTCCTGGTCCGAGCGCCTGGTCTCGATGGTCTCCGCCTTCCGCCCTGGCGTCGAGGACATGGATATGGGCGAGATGCCCGCCGCCGTCTACGCCTTGCGCCACCTTGCCGCCGTGACGGAGATCCGGCGCTACCTGGACACCCACCCCGAAGCCGCCGTCGTCGATCTCGGCTGCGGACTGGATCGTCTCGTTGACGAGGTCGACAACGGTCGGGCGCTGATCTACAACTTGGACTTCCCCGACGTTCTCGAGTCCCGACGCACCTGGGTCGAGCCCCATGAGCGAGAGCGGGAGCTCCCCTTCTCCTTAACCGATCATCGCTGGATGGATGAGGTCGACGCCAGCGGCGGACTGATTGCCGTGGCCTCCGGGGTCTTCTACTTCCTGGAGACCAGTCAGTTCGAGACCTCGTCAACGCGATGTCCCACCGCTTTCCCGGCGGCCGTCTGGTCTACGACTCCGAGTCCCCGGAGATGGTCGCGATGAGCGAGCAGGCCGTCCGGGATCGAGGAATCGACGCGGCCCCCATGCCCTTCCGGGTCGCCGACCCCTGCGCCGCACACACCTGGAGTCCCCGCGTCTCCCAGATCAGGGTGAACTTCGACCTGTCCTCCTACGCCGCCGATCCCTCAGCCCTTCCTGCACAGGTACTCGAGGGCTGCGCTCAGATGAGGCAGGGTCGGGCTCTCTATGAGGTCATCGCCGATTTTGCCGTCCCAGGGGAACCCTGCTGACTCATTGACCGGGGCATACTCGCCTTCCGTGACGAGGCCTGAGAGACTGGGCGCATGCGAATCGCCATCGGTGCCCCGGGCAATGGAGCCCTCCTGAAGGAGGCCATCGAAGAGCGGTTGGTCGAGGATGAGCGCGTGAGCGACGTCGTCGACCTGTCCGCACCGGAGATCACCTACCCGGAGGTCTCCTTCCGGGTCGCCAGAGCGGTCGCCGAGGGGCGGGTTGACCGGGGGCTTCTCATCTGCGGCACCGGCGTGGGAACGGCCATCGCGGCCAACAAGGTGCCTGGGGTGCGTGCGGCGACCGCGCACGACCTGCTCACCGTGCGCGGCTCGGTGGAGAACTACGACGCCCAGGTCCTGTGCATGGGACAGAACGTCATCGCGGCCCCCGCCGCCTGGGCGCTCATCGACATCTGGCTCGACCTGCGCCACGACCCGACCAGCAGCTACGGCCCCAAGGTCGGCGAGATCGCCGCCTACGAGGCGCGTCTCCACTCCTGACGGCGGTCCCGTCGAGCGGACGGGTGCCCAGGGCACTATCCGCAGCCTCTATGTGCGTGGCCCCTATCGGAACTTCATCGAGGTCGCTGTCTACGAGAGTGTCTGAGGACCGCCCAGGTACCGCAAGAGCATCCGTGTCCAAAACGGACACAAAGGAGTCCGAGGCCCGATATAGCCGCTGACTGAACCGCGGAATCGCGCGGTTTCTTTCTGTTTGTCCGAACTGGGGACGAGCCTTTGTGGCCGATTTGGACACCGCCCAGCACATCATGGCCGGTCGCGCTGCGCTTGGGGGCGCGATGTCCGGTGCACGGCCTGCGTGAGGAACCTCGCGCACGCCTGCATTGAGTGCAATGATGCACTGAGTGCAAAATGATGGTGTGACCGGAACCGACCTGCGCGCCACCCAGGCGCAACGTACTCGCGCCGCCATCCGTGCCGCCGCGCTCACCCTGACCCGGGAGCGCGGCTACACCGCGATGACCGTGGATGATGTCGCCGCCCTCGCCGGAGTCTCCCGGCGCACCGTCTTCAACCACTTCTCCTCCAAGGCCGACCTCCTCGTCGTTGGCCTGGAGCCCCCGGCTCCCGCGGTTGTCGAGGCCTTCGTCAACGGTTCCGGAAGCCTCCTGGGGGACCTCGGAGCCCTTCTCGCCTCCGGCGCTGAGACCGTTGAGTCCGAGCGCGGTTGGCTCCTGTCCTTCCCGGAGATCGTGCGGGACAACCCGGAGGTGGAGCGCGCCGTCCACGAGCGGCTGCGCATCGTCGCCCAGTCCCTGGCGGAGGCCGCCGGCCGCCGTCTGGGAGCCGAGCCCGACGACCCGCGCACCCGCGCCGTCGTCGCCCTGGCCATGGCCATCCAACGCAGCTCCCTGGATCTGTGGTGCGGGCGCTCCCACCCCTGGGAGGAACGCCGCGAGGTGGCGGCGCGCACCGAGCTCACCGAGCCCGCCGGGGCCTCCGAGAGCCCCGAGGTCTCAGGCCAGTGCCCCCAGTCCCACTTGGTCGACGCCGTTCGCACCATGGTCGAGGCGATCTCCGAGGTCGTCACTCCGCCCCGCTGCGACGCCTCAGCCTCCACCGCTGCCGGCGACCCAAGGCCGTCGAGCTCGCCGAGGTAGCCGCGAGGTCGTCTCCCCACCCCGTCCTTCTTGTACCTGACTGAACCAGCTGTTTCCATCCTTTTCCATCCTTAGCCCTCAACCGACAAGGCCACACCCATGACTCAACGCACTTCGACGCCGGCCTCCGCCGGCACCGCCCTCCACGAACCGGGGCGGAGTTCCACCCGACCGCCGCTTCTGGGCCGTCTACGCCTCGCTCCTGATCGTCATGTTCCTGTCCGCCATGGACCAGACGATCGTCGGCACGGCCTGCCCACCATCGTGGGCGATCTCGGCGGCGCCGCCCACATGGCCTGGATCCTGACTGCCTACACCCTGGCCATCACTGTGGCCATGCCGGTCTACGGCAAGCTCGGCGACCTCGTGGGACGCAAGAACCTCTTCCTGGTGGCCATCGCCCTGTTCCTGATCGGCTCAGCCCTGTGCGGCACCGCCGACTCCATGACCCAGCTCATCATCTACCGCTTCATTCAGGGGCTGGGTGGCGGCGGCCTCATGATCTCCTCCCAGGCGATCACCGGCGACCTCATCCCGCCGCGCGTGCATGGCACCATATGGCCCCCATGGGAGCCATGTTCGGCATCGCCTCCATCCTGGGACCCATCATCGGTGGCTGGCTCACCGACTCGGTCTCATGGCGCTGGACCTTCTGGATCAACCTGCCGCTGGGCGTCCTGGCCTTCATCGCCATCTTCCTGGTGCTGCGCCTGCCCAGCAGCCGCCTGACCAGCCCCATTGACTGGTGGGGGCTCGGGCTCATGAACGCCCGGCGCCATCGCCATCGTCCCTCATGGCCACCTGGGGCGGCAACCAGTACGAGTGGACCAGTCCGGTCATCATCGGCCTGGGTGTGGTCGGCCTGGTCTGCTGGGGGCTGTTCGGCTTCGTCGAGACGCGCGCCATCGACCCCATCCTGCCCTGGACGATCCTCACCAGCCGCACCTTCATCGTCTCCACGCTCGTCGGCATGCTCGCGATGGGCGGCATGATCGGTGTGCTGAGCTACCTGCCCACCTACCTCCAGATGGTCTACGGCTACTCGGCCACCACCTCCGGCCTGCTCCTGGTGCCCATCACCATCGGGATGCTCATCTCCTCGATCCTCTCCGTGTGCTCGTCTCGCGCACCGACCGCTCAAGATCTCACCCGGTCGCGGGCCCCTGGTCGCCGCCGGCGCCGCCTTCTGGCTCTCCCGCCTGTCGACGACGTCGCCCGTCTGGCAGATCTCCGCGGCCACCTTCCTCATGGGGGCGGGTATCGGGCTGTTCTTCCAGCTCCTGGTCACCGTGGTGCAGAACGCTCTGCCGGCCAAGCACCTGGGCACGGCCACCAGCGGCAACAACTTCTTCCGCGAGGTCGGCGTCTCCCTGGGCGCCTCGCTCATCGGTGCGGCCTTCTCCTCCGGCCTGACCTCCAACCTCGCGGATCGGATCAGGGGCGCTGGCCCTGCAGCGCGGACCCGTCCGTCCCTGGGGGCGCTGGCCCAGTTCAAGGACGCCGACACCTCCTCGCTCACGCCCGCCCTGGTCAACCAGCCCTGCCCACCGCCCCTGCACGACGCCGTGGCCGGCTCCTACGCTGACGCCCTCCTGCCGATCTTCGGCTGGATGATCCCTGCTGTTCGTGGCGACCTCCGTCGTTGCCCTCTTCCTGCCCTGAGGTGCCCCTGTCCCAGAAGACCGCCATGGAGCAGGTCGCCGAGGCGGAGGGTGCTGCCGAGGCTGAGGGCAGCGAGCCGAGCGAAGCCGAGCTCAGTGGGCCAGACGCCGCCTAGGGGCCGGACTCCGGCACCGCAGCAGCGCGGAGCGGGCGAGTCGGCGGGCCCGGCGATGGCGGCTGACGCGGAGTGATGGGCGGCCGGTGGCCCGCGCGCGCCCGCCTCAGCCCGCCGGGAACCGGTAGCGGTGGATCCTGCTTCGCGCGTAGTAGAGACTGCCGTCGGCGCCGAGGGCCAGGGAGTTTGACGTAGACCTTTCGCTTGAGGCGTGGTGGCAGAGAGTCGGCGATGACGGTGCCCTCATCCTGCAGGGACGTGCTCAGGGCCCTGGGCGCCCGCCATGATCCCGTGAGCAGCGCCGTCGCGCTCTATCAGCTGACCTGCGGTTTGGCGTCGGCGTAGCCCTACTGGTCAGCGCCCGGCTGCGTCCGATCGTGAAGTCGGCCGGGCTCATGGCGAAGAACGATGCATGCCGGTGGTCCCGTGCACGGTGCCGTCGCTGCCCAAGGTCAGGGCCGTGATGGAACGCATGGTCCTTGAACGGCACGTCGTACGCAGTCACCTTCCGCGTCTTCAGGTCGACTCGAAAGAGCCTGGGCGCGCTCGCCTCCCGTCTGGTCAGGGTTCAGCCTGCCGTTGCCGCTGGCGCTGGTCCCCACGCACAGCTTGTCCTGAGCGGTGGACGATCGACGCGGCGGCGGTCGCTCAGCAAGCCCGCAGCGACGGATCCGCATAGCTGATCAGTGTCCAGCGGGTAGGTTGTCGCGTCTTGTTGCGCGCGGCGTCGTGGATGGACAGCGCCCCGCCCGGCCCGCTTGTTCTTGGGCGAGGCGCCGACGGCGGGCGCTCGTCGTCATTGATCCGGCACGATGGCGTACGGCCGTGCCTGGCGGGCATCAGACGTGATCCTCACCGACAGGTGATTCTCCAGCGTCGGCGGAGCCATCTCGTACCTGACCAGCTCGCCGCTGGGGTAGCAGATGCCCGTGGGCGAGGCCACTTGCTGCTGTGCCCGAAGCCCTCGACCTGACAGCGCCTGCGGGCGGGCTAGCCTGCGATCTTGTCCCACCTGCGCGTTGGGGGTGGCGCGAAGAGACATCAGGGCGGTCTCATGTACCCAGGAGGGCGTAGGGGTCTCCGCCAGGGACTGCCGTCGAGGACCTGGATGTCGCGTGACTGGATCGCGTGCCTCCGTTCGCGTCCTTGGAGGCCCGTCGCGCCTGCCGTCGGAGGCGTGGACAATGGCGATGCTGGCGTCGTCCCTTGCCCGCTGAGATGAGAGTGCTCGTGCGTCGCCCAGCTCGACTGACTCGGCCTGGCCGTGAGCCAGTCCTTGGGCCAGCGTCCGTGGTGTTGGTCCGTGGGTCGTACTCCTGGAGCGTCGGTGTTGTGGCTCTGGAACGGTGTCGTAGACCTTCGGCAGCTCGCCGGGGCGGTGACGACCTGGCTGGACCAGGTGTCCACCTCAGAGCGCCTTGGCATGCCTGATAACATCTTCTGCGCGGTGGCCGGGTCCGGACGCAGAGGTTTCGCAGGCCGGCCGGACGCCGCAGGTTGACATTCGTGCCGACGTACAGGTTGCCGGCCTTGACCTGCACAACCGTGGTCACGGGTGGGAGGCCGGCGGTGACGCGACTGGGCTGCTCGCCCAGCGTGAGCGACGGCGTTGGTGGAGGTGTTGATCCGGACGATGGAGGCTCGTCGTTCCCGTCCCGGCGTAGAGACCGTTGATCGTGGCGAGGCTGCGCGCTCGCTGCTCGCCTGCCTGAACTGCCGCCGGGCAGCGGGTCGGTCCACGCTGGCGTCCCTGGTTGGCGGAGGGTGTCGTATCTGCAGGATGTGGCCGCCGTGATTGCTCTGCGCGGCCACATGGGCCGGTCGTGCTCGTCGGCGGCGACGTCAGAGGAACGTGCCTAGCCAGGCGGCGACCTGCTCGTAGCGGGCGGGACGATCGCTCAGATTCGTGGCTTTCTGTCCCTCGGGGCGTCCGGATCGATCTCGCAGAGCCTGCCGCCGCCGCTGGCTGAGCATGCGACGATGCCGAGTTCGACAACGTGGCGAACTCCCAGGGCTACGTCGGTGTTCTCCGGGACGCGAGCCGCTCGCGCGACCTCGGCGTGCGGGTACTGAGGGTCGCGACGTGCACAACAGGAAAGCCGCCGTTGCCGCGCCACGACGATGCCGATCGTGCCGTCACTCAGGACGGTGGTTCCGACGCTCCGGCTGCCCTGGGGTCAGGTGTGGCGGCGTGGTGGGCGGGGCCTCGGCAGCCTCGGGTCGAGAACCGAACGGCGGCGCGGTGATGTGGACGAGGGACAGGAGCGAGGAGCGAGTGGCGAGCGCGCCCCACAGGAGTGAGGATGGTTGTCCTGGCTGGCTATAGCTTCCATCGCTGTTCTCGCCTTGTCGCGAGACGTGCGCGCCGCCGTCCGGCAGGCTGGCAGGCCCGTCGGGCGGAGTGGAACCGCCCGGCCATTGTTCACCAGCGATGACGGTGGCAGCGAAACCAACCGTGAAGTTGATCGATCAGGCTCACTGTGAGGATGCTGGTCGAGGGTGCTCCGGTGGCCTAGAGCGTTCTCGTGGAGTCCGAGTCTGGTGCGCCGCCGGGCTCTGCGGATGAGAGGATGGCCTGGTGATGGAACAGATCATCAGGCGTCCGCCCCCGGTGCAGTGCTGCTGGCGATGGCGCGGGCGCGGCGCGGCGCAGGCGCCATGGCTCGTGGTCGGACGGTGACGCCCCGCGTCGGTGGCGGCAACCACTGCTGCCGATCGTCGGAGGCTCGCTGTGCCTGCTCGCGGAGGTGGGTGACTTTCTTCGCCCACCGCACCACGGTCGACCCGAGTGAGGTCGGAAGCGGGCTAACACCTCGTGGTGGACGGCCCCAGCACTGACGCGCAATCCCATGTACCTGGGCCTGACGGGCCTGCTGCTCTCGCACGCGATCGCGCGCAGGAGTCGTCGCCGCTGATCCCGCTGGCCGGCTTCGTCACTGGCTCATCGACCGCCGCAGATCGGCCGAGAAGGCTCCTGGAGGAGAGGTTCGGGCAGGACTACCTCGACCTGAGGCCCGTTCCCCGCTGGCTGGGTGTGCCGTGCGCTCGAGGTACTGTCAGGCGCGCTGCCGGCGCTGAGGGTGTGCGGCGCATGAGGTGGGGTGACCTGAATCGCGCGGTCGGCCGGAATGATCCGACGGAGCGCGTGAACGAATTGTGTAAGCTTGTTCGGGTTTCTCGGCTTCGGACACTATGAACACGGTCGCGGCCCTGGCAACCCCGACGCTGGCCAGGCGCTCAAGGAGGCCGTCGGACGCCGTCGCTGACGAGATCGTCAGCAGCGCCTGGCGCGTCCACCACCACGCCCGCCAGGCCGCCGCCCCCATCCCGCTGCTCTCCGCGGCGGCGCCCGTACCCGGCGCATCGGTCAGCGCCGGCGTCATTGACATGCGCTACGAGCCCGCTCTACAGCGAGGTGCGCACTCGAACCTGCTCACCGACCAGCGCATTGCCATCGGCATCTCCGCGGCGCTCGCCGGAACGGGCCGCCGCGGCTGGAGACCTTCGGCTACACCGGCGGCGTCATTCCGCGCGGGGCTGACGTCGCCCACGCCCACCGCCCAGTTCCTCGACGCCGTCCGGGCGTCCGCGACGGACCTCGACTTCCAGCAGTGGCATGGCGCAGCGCCAACTCCCGCCTGCGTATCGAGCCGCACGCCCCCGGCGTGGACCGCCACCTGTGGTGGGGCGCCGGCTCACGAGAGACCGCCGAGTGGACGCCGCCAGGGTCTGGTCTCATGAGCTCCCGACCCTCCTGACCGAGGCCACTGGCGAGGCTTCTCCCACCTTCAGGCCGAGCAGATCGCCGCTACCGCAGGCGTGGAAGGAGCCGGCCACAACTGGACCCCGCGCGTGAGCATCTCGCTCCATCTTCGATCATCGAGGTCGACCGGAAGTTCTTCGCGCTGCGCGAGGACTCCGACCAGATCGGCGTGTCAGCCTGCAGTCGACCTTCCCGGCGCACCTACGCCCGCCAGCCCGACGTCCTCATCGAGCAGCTCGCCCGGGACGGGCGCTCCATGCCGCCGACACCCTCATGCTCACCATTCCCAGCCAGCTCGGCGTCGACTTCAACCTCCACATCTTTTGAGCCTTCGCAGGTGCGCGCCCGGCACTGGGTTGTGGCCAACACCGCCGGACCGGTGACGGGCTATTCCCTGGAGGTGTAGACCTCCGGCAGCAGTCACCGTCCCGTCTGGTCGCGATACGGTTCCGTCATGGAGG
>BNJU01006261.1_pt1 | contig 12705 bp, 15 predicted proteins | sample 8539281 | NCBI WGS metagenome assembly BNJU01 (sample SAMD00202456, study PRJDB9452) | human saliva metagenome | isolation source: human saliva | place: Japan
TCTTCAACGTTTTTATATGCTGAACCAAGTTCATTTATTTTTTCAATATCTATATCATTGAGTAATTTTTAAATTCGTTACTTTGGATTATTTTTAAAATATTTTGTTTATCTTCAAGTCCTAATAAGTAAGCAACATTTACTCCGAAGTAGTCAGCAAGCTGTCGAGCTTTTTTCTGGCTTTGATTTGACTTTCTCCGTTTTTCCCATTTTTGGTATCCTCTACGGTCACACCCATAACTTTTTAGCGACGTCCTCTTGAGTGTCGCCTTTTGTCTCAACTCTTTTAATCTGTTCATGTATATTACCTCATTTTTAATTATATCACAAAACAACAAAAAGCTATCAAAAATTCACTTTTTGTTATTTTTGTTGTTGACAACTAACAAAAATACGCTACTAATACAACCAAGCTAACAAACAGTTAGCAAAAAGAAAGGGGGAATTTTATTGCTTATTACCTCAACACAAGCAAAAGGATTCGCTGAAAAGCAAGCTGATAAGAAATTGACTGCTAAGCAAAGCAGGGCGAAGAAAATCGAGTTACATGCGTTACCTATCGAAAAATTCGAGACGGTGGCGAAGTCAAGCCGAGCATTTACCAAAAAGCCATGGAATGGCTTGCTGAAGATTACTAGAAAGGGGCATAAGACAGAGTCTAGAAATATTTTTGCTTTGCTACCTATGGCAGTATCAAGGGTTTGTAGGGTTTATTCTCTCCTAAATTTTTCCCTACCTCAATGATTTACTTTGGTACTGTTTTAGGTGGCAAGCACTGACAAAAGAAGAAAGGAGCGAACCAATGGAACTGGTTTACATGGACGGCAAGAAAGAGCCGTATACTACGAGCGAGATTATCGCTGAATGTGCTGAAGTACAGCACCATACTATTACACGCTTAGTCAGAGAGCAATAAAGCTGATTTTGAAGCGTTGGGAATACTTGGATTTAAAATCCATAAATTAGATGAAGAGGGCAACCGAAAAAAATCTATCTTCTGAATGAGCAACAGGCAACCTTGCTGATCACTTATCTAAAGAATACCGAACCAGTACGGCAATTCAAAAATGAACCTAGTCAAAAGCATTCTTTGAAATGCGTGATGAACTTTCTAAACGCTATCTTCAAAGGGAACTGGAAAAAGCCAAAGCGCAAGACCTTAACCGAAGCTATTCAAACATGGGAGAAAGCCCTCAAGCATGCTTATAGCACTCTGACAAACCTACTACTAAAGGGAGTGACAGGGAAGAATAAAGCGCAACTCATGAAGGAGCGAGAAAGTAAGAACGGTATTGATGGCTTGACAAGTGCAGAACTGACAAACTATCAACGTTTGGAAGATATGGCAATAGCGATGATTAACTTTGAATAGGGGATATTCAGAAATTAAAGGAACTAATTTTTTAAAGTATAGGAGTATAGAAAATGGAAAAATGAATTTTAAGACAGTTACAAATGCCAAAGGGTTAGAAATTCCTAAGTATTCCAAGGATTTTTAAAAAAAGCTAGTTGAGAAAGACAGACAACTAGCCGAATATCTTTGTATGAACTACGAGGATTTGGACAGTGAAGACCTGGGCGCATTTCTTGAAACGGTAGAGCAGGGGATTCAGCTGGATTCTGGATCTTATCAAGTAAAGACTTGCTTTATAAACCAAAGTCAGGTAGTAATTATGCAAAAGAAAATATCACTTGCTCAAATTTTTAGACGAGGCGAGCAAGCGACAAGATTAATGATATAGAAATTTTTCTATGCTCTGATTATAGCAAAAATATCTATTCTATCAAATATCTAAAGAAAAAACCGAAGAGCAGGCAAGCAATTAGAAAAGGTTTTTGAAATCAAGCGCTGACAGGGTGATTCTAAGGCCTTGTTTAGCTGAAAGATGGGTAATTACTCACGAAACACCGCTCAAGCGTTCGCCAATTTGGGGCAATCGCCCAGCGTTTGGAGTGGTGAAGCATACCATATAGAAAAACAGGCAAGAAAAAGGACAAGGAAAGGCTAATGGAGAAAAAATATGACTCTAGACCCAGATAACATGACACGATCAGAATTTGATAAAGCTACATGGCTAAAAATCAAGGATAGAACCTGAAATTCTTTTCAGTTCATCATTGACTTTTTAGATGATAAAGTAACTCCAGAAGAGGTGTACGACTTTCTGAAGATGGAGCGAAGTATCAAGTAAATTATATCAAGAATTACAAAGCGAGGGCATAGCATGAATGAACTAGATTTAAGCAATACACAGGCGCTTATTTTTACCGTGATATTGGTTGGCTTTCTCTATGTGTCTAAACCACTGAGACACGCAAAAGCGCCCAAATCGAGCGAGAAAGTACTGACGATAGAAACAATTAGCGAGGGTTTAAGCCCTGATTATGGGCGATATATTCAGCTTGCAGGGGTTAAACCATGGGGGTACTAAGATGTTTGAAAAATGATTGAAGATTTAAAAATCTAAGATTTTTGGAAGCAGTGGAACAGTATTTAAAAATCATGAGAAAGACCTCAAAAAGATCAGATTTAATCAGCAAGGTGGAACTAAAGGAAGAACTAGGCATAGAGATAAAAACCTTGACAAAATGGGAAGGTGCAGGATTACCACAGTATATACCGCCTATTAGAAGATACTAGAAAAAGCGTATTATAAAATCTCAGATGTTTTTAAAGTTTTTTGGGGTAGATGATGGCAAAAGACTAAAATATATTTTTGGTTGAAAAGTTGATAAGAAGTTTTTGATAACCTTTTTATTAAAGCGACTTAAACATATGCCTGGTGGCTACACTATGACAGTGATTTATATCCGCCTTATGTTGGAAAGTTTAGAAGATGACTGTATTTTGTACTATGAAGGATATTTTTGATAGTTTGGTACAGGAATTAGCTTTTAAAACTGGATGTTTCTGAAGATGATATAAATATGACAGTTGCATATTTTTACAAGATGTGGACTGATTCAGATTGATGATGATGGACATGCTACATTATCGCAAGCAAAAAGCCATGGTTGAGAGTGAAACAAACTGGTGCAAATATACAAACGTGAGACAGCGAAAGACAAGCCCCAAAATGTGGCAAGATTGAGAAATGTCCAAAATAGTTGGACTATTTTCCAACTCATGTCCAACAGAGATAGAGAAAGAGAATAGAGTTAGATAGTAAGAGTAATAGATTTATAGTTTAGATAAAGTATATATGTCAGGGAAATCCTGACTTCACTTTTCCTGACTTGGCTTGAAGAAACAGCTATAAAAGATTTAGAAAAACAAAACATAAAGTACTAGTTAGATTCCTCTTGCTTATCTGAATCATTCGTAGTAATAAGCGATATAAGTATGTTGACAAAGAATCTAAAAAGGCTTTATACTAGCACGATTTCAAAGAAGGCTATACACTTGAAGATTTTTAAACAGGTGATAGATATTAAAACGGCAGAATGGAAAGGATAGTCCTGAATTTTTCTAAATATCTGAGACCTGAAACACTATTTCGGATCTAAGTTTGACGGTTATTTGAACCAAAAAGCCTAAAAATCTCATAAAAGGAAGTCTGACAGATAACTTTCCCAGACCTACCATTTTAGGAGTTACAGATGCAGGATACAATTTAAAGAATTTAATAACAGAAAAATATCGGATAAAAGGTTTGCGATATTCACCAGGTAAATTATTGGGAAAATTTCTGTACCAGTGTTAGGGGAGTTCAGAAAGAAAAGTACATAGCATTTTGTCCCTGAATGTGCAAGAGGAGAGATTAAACAGAAAGAGAAAAGACCTATTGCAGCAGTTCGAGGACAGGCAAGCATATTTTTAAAACCTATGATGTCTTAATGCGTGATAGTACGATCCCTAACGAGTTGAAAAAGGAGCGACATTTGATAATTTCTTTGTTAAGACGACAGAGGAGCGTCAGATGTTAGAGTTTGTAAAGGGGCAAGTCAGAAAGTACCTTGCATGGTATGACAGGAAATACTTTAATCAAGTGGTAGCACAGAATAGGAAAAAGTCATTTATCTCTTGCAATGGCCAAAAGAAATCAAATGAGAGCTTCAGAGAAAAGAACGAGCCTAAGAGTGTCTTGTTTGTCAGCTAACTGAGATTATCAAAACAGATAAAAGAAGGTTGGCTTATGGTAAAATGCTATTTAACAGAGCATGAGGCGGTTAAAAAGCTATTGATGTTGATTTTCTAATCATTGATGACCTGGGAGCAAAAATGGGACGGTAAAGCCCTAAGAGCGATTGGGAACAGGATTTTCTTGTTTGATATTATCAATAATCGAGAAACTACGATTTTTCAACACGAACCTAGATAGTAGTGAACTGCGAACGGTATATAATGCTAGAAATTCAAGTAGAATTTTGAAAGGGATTAGAAGGGAACACTTTTTCAAGGCTTTTCACGATCAAAGATAAGAGATATACTATAAACACAGTGAGGAGAATAGTTTCAATGAATGATGATGAAAATGCGATTTGCAACAGAAAAAGGGCTTTGTTGTCTATGAAAAATGTGGTATAATAGAGATAGAAAAAGTTCCAAGTTTTGGAGAAATTACTTTATTCTATTCAGATGGGAAATTTACTCATCTAGTCAAAAAGAAACTAAAAATAAGTCTATTGAGAACAACTCAGGGACATACTGAAAGCGTATAATGCTAGTGGTATGTCCCTTTTACTTGCATATGAAAGGGGTGAGTATTATGGCAGGAGATACTTCTTTTAGGGTATGTGGTAGCCAATAAGTTTTCTATGGATCCAGATAAAAGACAGAAAATCTTTTCTCAGTGCAAAAAGAGGTGATAGCTAGAACAACGGAAACAAGAAATACTAGAGAAAATATGCTAACAAACAAGACAAACCAAAAATCTAGAAAAATGATTCTAAAGGCTCGGAGAGTCATAAAAAGAAAAAGCTAAGAGCAAAAGAATTTTTAGAAAAATTATAAACAAACGAGGCAGATATAAAAAGATGAAAGGAGGGTAAAAAATGAGTCTAACGAGTGATCTAGCAAATGAAATTGCTAAAACTTTGGAAGCTTATTCTGAAGAAGTTGAAGAACAGATAGATTTAATTGCTGAAGAGGTTACAAAATGAAGCAGTGAATGAATTGAAACAAAACAAGTCCTAAAAAGATATGGGAAATATGCGAAAAATTGGCGCTTTTAAGAAAAATTCTAAAGGTTCTTTTGTAATCTATAATGCAGATCCAACATATAGATTAACTCATTTATTAGAACATGGACATGTATTAAGAAATGGGGACGTAGCAAAAGCAATTCCTCATATAAAACCAGTCGAGGAAAAAGTAAAAGAAAAATTTGAACAAAAGAATAAAAATCTAGGTAAATAATCTTGTAAGATAAAAGGAGCAAAAATGACAACTAACTTAGTTAAACAAAAAGAATATCTAGAAGCTTATATCCGAAGTACAGGTTATAACACTAGAGGGATGAACGTAGAAAAATAATCATGTACTCATTGAAAAACCAATCCTTGATAGTTACGAAGATGAACATCAACGTAAAGAACTGGTTGATCTAGTAAATGTTATTGAGACTCGTACCCGTGGTGGGAAGTATGAAGTAAACTGACTTTTGAATCTGATTCATTACAAGAAGTTCGCGAAAATTCGGTTGAGAGAATGACAGATAAAAAAGAAAACTATCAGCGTTGATTACTTAGTTAAATTATTCAGTGGGAAACTTGATTTTCACAGGAACAATTAGATGATGGCCAATATAATTTAACGGATTTTTCTTGTAAGAAGATTATTAAATTAAAACGTAGAACACGAAATAGAGAGATTGGGAAAATTCTCCAAACTGCGAAAGTGCAGACTGCTACAAGTATGGACGACTTGAAATCTATTGTTTCTTTAATCAATCCAGAGCGCAATGTATCTATGGTTATTAGTCAATCACTATTTAGTGTCTTAGAAAAATGAAAGACACTTCAGGAAATTATCTTCTTAAAGTTGATAAAGAGAGCAGGACAAGTGAAACATTCTTTGTAGATAACTTTTTAATTGTAGATGATACAACATTAGGGAATAAAGGTGACAAAAAGGTTTTATCGAGATCTAGAAAAACTTTGTTACTTTGTTTGATCGCAAAGAAAGATACACTTAGTTGGGTGAATGCGAATGACTATTTTGGGAAACGGTTGATTTTATATACCTGATTTGATGTAGTTGAAGAAGATTGTGGTTACCTTATTCAATGGAACTAGGAGAAAGAAATGGATAAAGAAACAAAGTATGTCTACTAGAAGAGCTAAATGATAAAAAGAATAAAAATAAGAGGAGCAAGAGAAAAGCTAGATAAAAAGAAAACATCGTAAGGAAGCAAGATGTTTCGTTTGATAATATCGATGAATTTTTATCTAATAACCTCGAAACTATAGAGCAGCTTGAAAGAATGGAAGAATCTATTAAATTACTGGAGAAACAATTTGAAAAACGATGAATGGGAATTAAGTTCGGCTCTTTTTGAATATATTTTTAAAGAAACTAAGCGCCAGGCAGAAAAATAAGAATGTTTATAAGCGTTACCAGAAAAACTTAAAAACAGATTCTAAATGCTTTTTGATGAGATTCAAAAATTTGAAAAAGAAGTTGAAGAAATAAACAATAGTGTAGTAAAAAGAATTAAGTCAGAAATATCAGTTGTCGCGGTATCGAACTGAAGTATACCCACATACTATTTTTTACTCTTTCTTCTTAGAATCTCCAAAGGACTACCATAAAGCTAAAGAGTATCTAGAAAATAATTGATTCTTTAAACAAGGCTAATAATATTCTGAATGATTAAAAGAAGTATTACTAGCCTTTGTTTTTAACTTTACTATAGTTTCACATAACAAAGTAAGCATAAACTGAAAAGAAGTAATAGCTTGAAAAGCAATGTATATCAGGGTTTATAGAATGGAGTGAGTTTCACAGAATGTAAGATAAGAGAAACTGGGAATAAATTAGAGGGATATCTCTTTAGATTGTCATATTGAAGAGTTGTCAAACTTAAAAACAATGATACCTGGTAAGTGGAGTGTTGAAAGGCTTTTAAGCTTTTGTCAGTTTGACAGAATGCAGGGATAAGAAAAATTTTAAAAATTGAAGTGGAGGTACTTGACTATGTATGAACTGAGTAACAGAGACCTGGACGGGATAGATATTGGAGTTAGAGACGATATAGAACGATTGCTAATAAAAATTTATTTGAGAAGACAGGAACTGATACATAATAAGAAAACATAGCACTGAAGATTATATCTGAGGGAAAGGAAAGACGAGTATATGTCCTACTGAAGCAACCATCATTAGAATTGAAGAAGATTTAACTTAAGATATCTGAAGGGTTTTAAATTAATTGTAGATACCTTGATGGAAAATCTGATTGATACTGATCTAGTCATCTTTAAAATGAGATTTTTAGAAAGCTGGTGTGACTTGGGAAGACGTGGCAGAGAAACTAAATAAAACCTACCCGTTATATATATAGTCGTAGAAAGGTAATCGCTAAAAGATTTATAGAACTGAAAGGATATTGACTCCACTTTGATTTCTTTGAATACTTTTGGGAACCGGTGAGGAACTTTTTCCAAGTCGGAGACCTCCAGACAGGGATAAAAACTAATATATTTAGGATGAAAGGCTTACTTTTAAGAAAAATTATAGAAATCTCAAATAAAATTGTTTTTATGGATGTATTCTAATTGGCAGCCCTGAAAAATAAAAAGATTGACATCTAAGTTTTAATGTTTTATACTATGGAGTGAAGTTACTATTTGAAATAGATAGAAACAAAATTCTTGAACATGTAAATTGCTCAGATAAAAACAAATTGCTCAGATAAAACAAATTGCTCAGATAAAACAAATTGCTCAGATAAAAACGAATTGCTCAGATAAAACGAATTGCTTTAGATAAAACAATAATATAAAATTGCTGAATTTAACCTTTGATTACTATTTTCAAGATAACTTCTATTTTAAGTGTTTTCAAACTAAACAATGGAATACTTCATGTTTAAATTTTTGACAATAAAGGAGCAATTTCTATGCTTAATTTTTATTAAAATACTTGGTAGTTTTAGTGTTAGTTTATATTTTATTCCTTCTTGCCTTGGGTGTGCCCATTTCGTTAATTTTTGCATTATCGATTTTATTATTTATTGTCACATTTGTAATCATTATAACTGTGGTTATTCTAGTGATTAAAGATAAGATGAAGCGCAACAACTAATATTTTTCTTTCCCTCAGAAATTATCTGAGGTTTTTCTTGTGTCTTATGGCTATGCTGTGGAAGATATGATAATATTACCAGGTAATAGCACGTCTGACCGTGCAGTTTCTTGCCTGCTGAACTCATCAATATTATGCCCTTTTAGGGCTCTTTGTGGACTTTTTTTAGGAACTTTCAAGAAAAACTAAGGCGATTTAATGCCTGAATATTTTTAAAGAAAGTCAGTATTTTCAAGGGCTGAGCTCTAAAAATTTGACTTATAGAGTGTTAAATGATAGTATAGTCAAAGATAGTCAAGGTTTAAAGAGAGAGGTGGGTTTGTAATGAGATTTAAAAATACATCGGATCATATTGAGGCCTACATCAAGGCGATTTTAGATCAATCTGGTATTGTGGAGTTGCAACGGAGTCAGTTGGCAGATACCTTTCAGGTTGTTCCTAGTCAGATTAACTATGTGATCAAGACACGCTTTACTGAAAGTAGAGGCTACTTGGTTGAAAGTAAGCGTGGTGGCGGAGGCTACATTCGTATAGGACGGATTGAGTTTTCTAGTCATCATGAAATGCTCCGGGAGCTGCTTTACTCGATTGGTGAGCGGGTCAGTCAAGAAATTTATGAGGATATTCTGCAGCTTTTGGTTGAGCAGGAATTGATGACCAAGCAGGAGATGAATTTGCTGATAGCAGTAGCTTTGGATCGCGTTCTAGGAGAAGAAGCTCCAGTCCTTCGAGCTAATATGCTACGACAGGTCATACAAGAGGTAGATAGAAAAGGGAAGTAAGATGAACTATTCAAAAGCATTGAATGAATGTATCGAAAGTGCCTACATGGTTGCTGGCCATTTTGGAGCTCGTTACCTAGAGTCTTGGCACTTGTTGATTGCCATGTCCAATCACAGTTATAGTGTGGCAGGGGCAACTTTAAATGATTATCCATATGAGATGGACCGTTTAGAAGAGGTGGCTTTGGAACTGACTGAAACGGACTATAGCCAGGATGAAACCTTTACGGAATTGCCGTTTTCTCATCGTTTGCAGGTCCTTTTTGATGAAGCAGAGTATGTGGCATCAGTGGTCCATGCTAAGGTGCTAGGGACAGAGCATGTCCTCTATGCGATTTTGCATGATGGCAATGCCTTGGCGACTCGTATCTTGGAGAGGGCTGGTTTTTCTCTATGAAGACAAGAAAGATCAGGTCAAGATTGCTGCCCTACGTCGAAATTCTAGAAGAACGGGCAGGCTGGACTCGTGAAGACCTCAAGGCTTTTACGCCAACGCCATCGTACAGTAGCTGACAAGCAAAAATTCTATGGCTAATATGATGGGGATGCCCCAGACTCCGAGTGGTGGTCTCGAGGACTATACGCATGATTTGACAGAGCAAGCGCGTTCTGGCAAGTTAGAGCCAGTCATCGGTCGGGACAAGGAAATCTCGCGTATGATTCAAATCTTGAGTCGGAAAGACCAAGAATAATCCTGTCTTGGTTGGGGATGCTGGTGTCGGGAAAACAGCTCTGGCGCTTGGTCTTGCCCAGCGTATTGCTAGTGGTGATGTGCCTGCGGAAATGGCTAAGATGCGCGTGTTAGAGCTTGATTTGATGAATGTCGTTGCAGGGACACGCTTTCCGTGGTGACTTTGAAGAACGCATGAACAATATCATCAAGGATATTGAAGAAGATGGCCAAGTCATCCTCTTTATCGATGAACTTCACACTATCATGGGTTCTGGTAGTGGGATTGACTCAACTCTGGATGCGGCCAATATCTTGAAGCCAGCCTTGGCGCGTGGAACCTTGAGAACGGTTGGTGCGACCACTCAGGAAGAATATCAAAAACACATCGAAAAAGACGCGGCCCTTTCTCGTCGTTTCGCTAAAGTGACGATTGAAGAGCCAAGTGTTGCAGACAGTATGACCATTTTGCAAGGCTTGAAGGCGACTTATGAGAAACATCACCGTGTGCAAATCACAGATGAAGCAGTTGAAACAGCCGTCAAGATGGCTCATCGTTACTTGACTAGTCGCCATTTGCCAGACTCTGCTATCGACCTCTTAGATGAAGCAGCAGCAACAGTGCAAAATAAGGCTAAGCATGTAAAAGCAGACGATTCTGACTTAAGTCCAGCTGACAAGGCTCTGATGGATGGTAAGTGGAAACAGGTAGCCCAGCTAATCGCAAAAGAAGAGGAAGTACCTGTCTACAAAGACTTGGTGACAGAGTCTGATATTTTGACCACCTTGAGTCGCTTGTCAGGTATCCCCGTTCAAAAACTGACTCAGACTGACGCTAAGAAATACCTGAATCTGGAAGCTGAATTGCACAAACGTGTCATCGGTCAAGATCAAGCAGTTTCAAGCATTAGCCGTGCCATTCGCCGCAACCAGTCAGGGATTCGCAGTCACAAGCGTCCGATTGGTTCCTTTATGTTCCTAGGACCCACAGGTGTCGGGAAGACCGAATTGGCCAAGGCTCTAGCAGAAGTTCTTTTTGACGATGAATCAGCCCTTATCCGCTTTGATATGAGTGAGTATATGGAGAAATTTGCAGCCAGTCGTCTCAACGGAGCTCCTCCGGGCTATGTGGGTTACGAAGAAGGTGGGGAGTTGACAGAGAAGGTTCGCAACAAACCGTACTCAGTCTTGCTCTTTGACGAGGTAGAAAAGGCGCACCCAGACATCTTTAACGTGCTCTTGCAAGTCTTGGATGATGGTGTCTTGACAGATAGTAAAGGTCGCAAGGTTGACTTTTCAAATACCATTATCATCATGACCTCAAACCTTGGTGCGACAGCCCTTCGTGATGACAAGACTGTCGGTTTTGGGGCCAAGGACATTCGTTTTGACCAGGAAAATATGGAAAAACGCATGTTTGAAGAGTTGAAAAAGGCTTATAGACCGGAATTCATCAATCGTATTGATGAAAAGGTGGTCTTCCATAGTCTGTCTAGCGACCATATGCAGGAAGTGGTGAAGATTATGGTCAAACCTTTAGTTGCAAGTTTGGCTGAACAAGGCATTGACTTGAAATTACAAGCTTCCGCACTGAAATTGTTGGCAAATCAAGGATATGACCCAGAGATGGGAGCTCGTCCACTTCGCAGAACCCTGCAAACAGAAGTGGAAGATAAGTTAGCAGAACTTCTTCTCAAGGGAGAATTAGTGGCAGGCAGCACACTTAAGATTGGTGTCAAAGCAGGCCAGTTAAAATTTGATATTGCATAAAAATGGAGAATCAGGAGCAATCTTGATTCTTTTTTTGCTACTTTTTTATAAAAAATAATAAAAAGCCATTGACAAAACAAAAATATAGTTTATAATAAAAACATAGATAATAAAAATATCAAAAATTATAAAAAGGTGATGCGTTTATGAAAAAGAAAACAGCAGTGGTATTTGGAACCTTTGCTCCACTTCATCAAGGACATATCGATCTGATTCAGAGAGCGAAGCGGCAGTGTGACCAGGTCTGGGTTGTCGTTTCAGGCTATGAGGGAGATCGAGGAGAGCAGGTAGGCTTAACGCTTCAAAAGAGATTTCGCTATATCCGAGAGGCCTTTGTTGATGACGAGTTGACCTCGGTTTGTAAGTTAGATGAGACCAATCTTCCCCGTTACCCTATGGGCTGGCAGGAGTGGTTGAATCAGATGTTTGCAGAGATTTCCTATGATGAAACCCAGCAAGAACTAATTTTCTTTGTGGGAGAAGCAGACTACCAGCAAGAATTATCAAATCGTGGCTTTGAGACTGTCTTGCAAGAAAGAAAGTTTGGTATCTCAGCGACTATGATTCGAGAAAATCCAAGCAAATATTGGGAAATATATCGCTCAACCCTTCCGTCGTCAGTTTACAAAGAAAGTGTTGATTATGGGAAGTGCTAGCAATGGGAAGACCACTCTAGCCAAGGATTTGGCTAGGTATTACGATGCACCCGTTAGTCTGGAATACGCGCGTGAGTACCAGATCAAAAACAATGTCCGCGACGATGAATTGACTCCAAAAGATTACTATTATCTCCTGTTGGGGCAGTATGACCAGACTTCTAAGTTAATTGACAGTAATGCCAATAGGGGACTGGTGATAGCAGACACCAACTCCTTAGTAACCAAGGGCTACTATGATTATTACATGGAGACTGAGGACCAAGAGGACTTATCAGGAGAAACATTTGACAATCTCTTTGTCTCGATCTTGGCTAAGGAAAAATGGGACTTGATTCTCTTTGTGCAGCCTGTCGGCTCCTATGTCAATGACGGATTTAGAGATATGACCATGGCAGAAGACCATATTCGTCATAGTTTTTCCCAGCATTTGGACCAGATGAGGGAGCGCTATTTAGCAAACATTCCACTAGTTTATCTAGCTGAGGATTATCTAGGAAATTATGAAATCAGCAAAAGTGGCTATTGATGCCATTTACCAAGCAGATTAGGAGAAAATTATGAAAAAACTAACTGAAA
>BNJU01003437.1_pt1 | contig 12701 bp, 18 predicted proteins | sample 8539281 | NCBI WGS metagenome assembly BNJU01 (sample SAMD00202456, study PRJDB9452) | human saliva metagenome | isolation source: human saliva | place: Japan
AATTGTCTCCTTTCTTCTGAAACGTATAGCGCATTTCACGAACAGTACGATAACTAGTCAGTGTATCATCCTGATCTTCTTGTAACTCGCTCCCATTCTAAATCAATTTTATCTTTTCTAAACGTGCCTTTCAAAGCTTTTGCCATGTACATCCACAACATCTTCAATGCTTGTGCCTAAAATCTGGAGTTTCGTATGTACCAAACTCCAAATCAGCTAAATCATCAATCATTCCAAGAAAAATTCTGCTTCTTCGGATCAATATACTTCCCAGACTGATCACGTTTTTGATTCCCCTGCGTGTCAGCTGTTGGGTGAAGGGCTGGTTCGCTACTTCTAGCATTTGTTGCACCAAAAGAACGGCCAAGAAATAGACCTGCAATGACTCCTAAGACTGCAAAAACACTAACACAAGCGATTAATAGACCTTTCCCTGGCTTCTTTTGATTACCAGTTTCTGGCACACCAAATGGTGCCTGTGATTGATTCATATTCATCTTTCATCTATCTCCTCATATTAATAAAACGTCTCTGGACCAATGTATAAGAAAGTCCCCGTCTGGTTGTGCTAAGAAGCGTAATGTCTTATAATCGTCACCGACCTTAAAAGTTTACGGTTGCAAATACATGAGTAGAGTCATACTCTTTCTCCATCTGCAGTAGCTTTTTGTTTCTGTTCCAATTCGAACAGCACTTGATTTACGCTTTTTCAAAACTTCTGATAAGGAAGTTCCACCTTTACCAGTTTTCTTATCTCCTGTTTTCAGATTTTTGAATTCTTTTGTACTTAACTCACGATCTGCAGAAGTATCTTCATCTTCATCGTCTTCTTCGTCTGCATAGAATTCTTCTAAATCATAAGCTTCCACAGTTTTCAAATAATAGTTGCCATCAACTTTTTTCAAATCGGAAATAAACATTCTGATGTTCAGCATTCTTTGTGCGATCCCAATAAAGAGTGAGGCTATTCTTATCATACTCTACACTGGAAGCCAATCCATAGGGTGTCAACAATCTGATCAGCAGTCAAACCCATAACCATCCTTATTGGTATAACTCAAGGTAGCCAAGGTCTTTAAGAGTCCAGGTGAAAACAGTCTCTTCTTATCTGTAATGAAGCTGTTCTTTATCTTTTTTGCTTCTTCATTAGCGCGTTCTAAACGTTTTTGTTCGATTAGCATCTGCTTGAGGCTTAGATGAATTTCCCCAGAAATAGCCAGCTCCACCACCAATTAATCCACCAAGAAGGAGTGCAAGCAGGGAAAAGACAACAAATTTCGTCCATCCACGCTTCGGTTTTTGGCTGAACATTCCATTGCGATTGGAAGGCTTGAGGGTTCCCTTGTTGGTAGAAACGGATTATTTTCACCTGAGGCGCTTGATTTTGGAAAAATTGTTCCTGTCCTCCAGCTTGTGGTCCTTCTACTGGAGAAGCCTGTTGAAAGGCTTTAGCGCTCCTGGTGCCCCAAATGGCTCATAAGCTGTTTGGCTATTTTTGTGCTCCAAAAGGTTCTTGAACGTTTTGACCAGTTTGAGCTTCAAGAGGTTGCTGAACAGTTTGTTCTTCTTTGCGCTCCAAAAAGGTTCTTGAACAGTTTGTCCTCTTGTGTTCCAAAAAGGCTCTTGAGAAACGTTCTCCTCTTGTGTTCCAAAAAGGTGTCTTGTCTTCTGTTGTCATAATCTCTCCTTTACTAACAACCTGCGCCCGTCATTCTCCCCACTTTTTTCGTGACCATAGTTTGACGTGCAAAGTATAAATATAGTAGTTCTACTATATCATAAAAACAGTCTATTTTTCCACCCTCATTCTGAGATATTGAAAGGATTAAAAACGACCTCTTGCGAGATCGTTTTGTCTGTTCGATTAAAGACGAGCGTTGAGTTCTGCTCCAAGTTCTTCAAATCCTGGTTTACCAAGAAGGGCAAACATATTTTTCTTGTAGGCTTCAACACCTGGTTGGTCAAATGGGTTGATCGCGTTCAAGTAACCTGAAAGGGCGATGGCCAACTCGAAGAAGTAGATGGCATAACCAAGAGTGAAGGCATCTTGCTCAGGAAGAGTTACGTACATGTTTGGCACGTCACCGTCTGTGTGGGCAAGAAGAACACCGTCAGTTGCTTTTTTGTTTACAAAGTCAACGTCTTTCCCTTGAAGGTAACCAAGTCCATCAAGGTCTTCTTCCAATGTAGGGATGATCACGTTCTTACGTGGTTTGTCCACACGGACAACTGTTTCAAACATGATACGAGTTCCTTCTTGGATAAATTGACCCAATGAGTGCAAGTCTGTTGAGAAGTTTGCTGAAGTTGGGTAAATACCTTTTTGGTCTTTTCCTTCTGTTCAGGCACACCTTATGGATGCATCTGCTGGAAATTCCCTTGCACTGGCTGGCTAGTTTGATTGACTTCAAGCTCTTTGCGCTTGACCTTGACCGTCTTTTTCTGGCATGCTTTTATCCTTATAAATTTTGTTGATTTGTCATATTGCGAAAACATTGAAAAACAATGACAAATTTTACAATATTAAAACATAAATTATTTTCCCTATCAAAAAGGGAGTGGGAAAGAACTTCAAACAAGTTAAAAAGTTCATCTTCCCACCCCCGCACAGTTGATCAGGCAATCTTTGGGGCTTAAAAAGCGAAGGAAGATGCCAATCAACCACCGCGTCATCTATTTTTTCTAATTTAGACCCAGAAGCCTGGACTTTTTGTCCAAGCTCTGAATCAATTTTTTTGACTTTTATGTTTCTAAATTGCTTGATTTTAAATTTTGTTATGGTCAAGCAGTTTCGAAAATCTGAATGGTAGAGTCCTTTTCAATTACTACTGCTTGGTCTGCTGCAACATGGAGAGTGCCCGGCAGGCTGCCCTCTTTTGAACCATCAAAAGAAATCGTGATATGGCCCAGTCCAGTTAAATTTTTTTCTACTACATTTCCTACGGCAGTAATCGAATATTCCTGACTATCTACCACCAGCTTTCCACCTTCTAGTATTGCACCTAGAAGATTTTTGTTATCGATTTTAAAACAATACTCTGCTAAGTCTTCCGGAGCTTCTTCTCCAAACAAAATGAGCATATTGGCATCTTGAATCATATTCTGAGCTTCAGGCCCCACTTGAATTACTTTAGCTTCAAAAATTTTCTTCATCTAATTCCTATTCATCCTTTTCTCAAATCTGTCATAAACTTATGCTTATAGATAAGTTTAACATAATAGTTGCTATGTTTACGTGCATCTATCAAAGGTTTACTGATAAAGGCCAATACTAGCTATCCAAGCTACTAGCACCCGCGGAACACCATTGAGAAAGCGTGAATAAAGCACAGAAGGGACACCAACCTCAACTGTTTCAGCCTTGGCTTCAGATAGACCGAGTGCTACAGGAATGAAATCACAACCGTTTTGAGTGTTGATAGCAAATATAGCTGGCAGAGCCATTTGGGGCGGAATATTCCCTTTGCCGATTTCAACTCCAATTAAGGTTCCAATAATCTGACTGATAACAGCTCCGGGGCCTAACAAAGGAGATAGGAATGGCAAGGAACAGATAAAGCCAATCAAAATGAGTCCCCAGATGTTCCCAGCTAGGGGAACCATTAATTTTGCCAGCCAATTTCCAACACCTGAACCTTGAATAACCCCAATCAGCAAGGAAACAAAGGCCATGAAAGGAATGATCGTATTGAGCATTGTTTGGATGGCTTCACGAGCAGCCTGGTTGAAAGTCGCAACGACCTTCCCAGCGCCCATCCCAATTCTTGCTACAATACTTGTTTCAGCTTTTTGCTCTGTAATTTTTTTACTAGTATCGTAAGTTGGCTTTTCTGTTACCACAGTTGTCGCTTTTTCGTCTTCATTAGCAGCAGAAATTTGATTAAGGCCAACTGCTGACACATAGATTTCCTCGGTTATATATTGAGCTAGAGGCCCACTTTTCCCTGTAGCGACAATATTTATTGTAGGGATCCCCTTTTTAGGATAAATACCACAGCGAAGAGTACCGCCACAATCCACGATTGCTAAAGCAATTTCCTCATCTGGGATAGAAGTTTTAAACCCATTAACAGCTTCCATACCGGTCAAATCAGCAATTTTATCCACAATATCTGGCTTTTTCTCCTCCGCCAGTGATATAGATGAATTTATGCTTAGCTTCACTAGGTGTAATGACCAAAGGTCCTCCGAAACCGCCATTTCCTTTTAACAACTTTTTATACTCTTATATGACATAATTTCACTCTTTCTATAAATCAAATGTTTTACTCAAGGTAACACCTTGCTGTTTTTGCTACATAAGCAGTTGTAAAATCGGTCACCCAACCGCCTACAAAGTTCATGACAAGCCCAACAAGCATGTAACGAATGGCTAAGTCCATTTGACTTAAACCTAAAGTTTGAATTCCTGTTGCAATTCCCATCCATACAAAACAATTCCCCAGGATTGATATGCGGAAATACACCATTTGAAGTATGGCAGAACTGCATCTGAGCTGCTACAAAACTAGGTTTATAATATTCTGGTAAGAAACGTCCCATACTGATTGCCATCGGATTCCCCAGCATAAAAGGCTGAAATGAAAGGTAAAATCATATACCGGCTAACAGGATTTTTTGGCAGAAATCTTAGCCAGGAATTGACCTTCTTCTCCCAAGAAAGCGATAAGGGTATTCATTGCAATCAATAGCATTAAGACAAGCGGTACAATATTTGTCATCCAGCTAATAAAGGTTTCTCCACCTAATTGGAAGAGTTTCATAAAACTCTCTGCAAAAATTTGTAATGTGATTCATAAGGAACTCCCTTTCTTATTTTTTTAAATAACTGTTTAATAGATAATTGTAAGTAATCTGCATAAAAAGCCGAATCCCAGAAAAAGAATCAGATGAACTTGTCTCTTTCTCAATACCTGCCTCATGCCAAAGATAGACTTTTTCTAGCATCTTCTATGGCTGATTGCATCAACTTATTTTCTTTTTCTCACAAGAGGATTATACTTGTCAAAATAATGGATGTCTTCTCCAACATAATCGTCCATATTTTGAAAAACGTGCTAAGATTGTGACTCCTTGCATTTTGCTAGCTTTTAAGAACCCGACCGTTTTTCATCAACCGCGAACATGACAATCGTACCGGATTTGATTCTTCCGGACTTCCTGCCACTCGCTACGCGCCCCAGTCTTCGGAGCATCGTATAGGTCTTATTGAAGTCTTTTGAGTTGCTGCCAGCCGAGGAACATTTGAAATATATAAGCTGCCATGACAAATACAGCGAAAAATTATTAGCGAATTCATTAAAATACTCCTTTGCTCTTTAGAAAATGATAGAAACTCTGTCTCTGTTTCTACAGCCCTCAATGCTTCTTTTAGAGAAGGCTCTCCTGCAATTCGAAAAATGTCGTCATACAATTCCAGCAATTCACTCTCCATTTTGCTTTCAATTTCTGAGGGAATGGCGACTAGAAAGATAAATTCAATCCAATCATCTCCTTTTTGATAAGGCTCTTCTAGCTTTCCAAACATTAAAATAGTCTTTTGCATAACCCTGGTTAATTGTATGGGGAAGGCAATTCCCTCCACCAAAAAAATGGTTGATTGTTTTTTCTCCCTATCAATTATCCGATTTCTAAAACCTTCATCAATCATCTGAAGTTTCTCTAACTCTGCAACCATATTTAGCAAGTATTGCTGATAGGTTTTTTGGGGACTCAACCGAAGAAAACGTAAGCTGACTGTTTCTAGATTTTTTTGATGAAAAGCATTGGCCCTCTGCCATTCTTCCTGCAGCCATTGATCATCAAAAAGATGATTAACTTGAATGACTGGAGATTTAGAATCTTTATATTTTAGAGGAACTGTCGTAAAAATCGCGAAATAGTCCTGATTCAAATCCAGATTAAAATCCTCTTCAGAATACTGAGTAATGTCTACATCATTTCCAAGGATTCGTCTGAGTTGCTGAATAATCATCGCAGCAGTTCCTCTTCCTGTTGTGCAAACTACTGCTATCTGCTTGCGAGAACCATTTACAACAGAGTTTTGCTTTCTTAAAATCATTTCAAAATACAAAGCCAGATATCCGATTTCAGATAATTCCAATTCAGAACCAAAAATTGCAGATAGTTCTTCTCCAGCAATTTTCGCCATTTCAAAAGCAAAAGGATATTGAGTTTGAACCTCGCCATGGAATATATCATTAGCTTGCACATGGAAAATCAGTCGATTGATTAAGGGGCCTAGATGAGACTTGATTTCTTCAAATAATTCTTCATCATCAAAGTTAACCAACATTGTTTCTTTGACTTTCTTGACAATCCCTTGAAAAATGTTTGCAAGCTGTTCAGATTGATAAGACGGCTTGCTTAAAGTGTCAATAAAACGGATATTAAAACGGAAAAACACAAAAAGTCTATTTCAAACTGACTGAGGGAAATCTTATAAGTCATCTCAATATGATAGATTAATTTTTCAACCAAAGGTGTCTCTGTTAAATCATTCCTATAGTAAGGAATAGGGCAACTCAACACCCTAGATGCATAAATACGCTCCACCATAATTGAAATTGTCTTTCGAAGGAGTTCCTTTGTTTCTTTCGGGATTTTATACTCCTGGAGTAGCGTCTCCAGAAAAGAAGATGTTGCCTCGGTGAGTGTCTTTCCTTCAAAGTAAGGGGCCACTTGGTGAATATAGAGCAAGCGCAAATTCAGCTCGGACCCTCAAGACCTCCAGCCCACGGTTGGGCTTTTCCTGAAATAGTGATAGAGTAACTCTCTGCCAAAGATTTTTACTTGTTTTTAAATCCTTATTAAGGGTACTTCTACTAACACCTGCCTCCTCAGCCAAGTCGTCAATAAGAAGAGGGGAGGTTGACTTAATTAAACGTTTTTAGTAAATAGGCAATTCTTTTACTGGAAGAATTGAAGTCACTCTCCCTGTTTTTAAACTACCAGATAAAAATCCTTTTCCAACTCAGTATAGTCATACACCTCTAACATTAACTTATCATCTTGTGAGATAATCTGGATACTCGGAGCCAAAACATCATTTAATTGTTGGATACTCTTTTGCAAGGTTTGCATACTAATATCCAGCTCTGAGCGCATATCTACCAAGGAATAAGTTGGCTGTGAGACCATTTTTTCTAAAAATGTTATACCATCGATTTACTATGGTCAACTCTCTTCCTCACCTTCATTTTTTTAACCGCGAGTTTTTCCCTCCGGCAATATTTGTAGTGACTCCAGTTATATAGCTAGAACGGTCTGAAATATAGAATGCTACAAGGTCAGCTACTTCCCGTAGTTTACCACTTCGTCCCAAAGGAGTTGTTGAAGTTGAAGCATAACCAGCTCGAATATCTTCTACCGTCTTTCCACGGGTATAAGCAAGAGCTTCCTCATAAGAAAGAGTTCGAAGTCCCGTAGCTTCCATAATTCCTGGAGCAATTCCCAACCACACGTACACCATGCTTACCCAGCTCTTTTGCCCATGAACGAGTGTAACTATAGACTGCTGCTTTTGTGGCAAAGCATAGGCACTTTGTCCTTCAGAACCTTCCAAGCCTGCTTCTGAAGCCATGTTCACAATTACACCTTTTTCCATTTTTTTCACTAAAAATACGTCCCACTGCCTGACTAACCAGATACAAACCTTTTTGATTAATCATCGTTACTTTTTTTCGAACGTCTCATCGTCCAATTCGTAAGGACCTTTAGGATTTTTCTGCATCGATTAATAATCTAGGGATATTAATCCCTGCATTATTGACCACTGCATCAATATTGCCAAATCTTTCAACTATTTTGGCAACACCCTCTTCTACTTCAGAGCGAGAAGTTACATCAACTTTTCACAAATAATAGATTTGGATGACGCAAATCGTTGTCGCTAAGATCGAAAATTCGCCACATTGACACCTAATTCCAGCAATTCTTCAACGATTGCCTTACCGATCCCAGATGACGCGCCAGTCACAAGAACTGTTTTTGCCTTTTTATGTTTAACCAATCATTCATTTTTGATACCTCTCAAATTTTTATTTACAAGGCAATTATACAGCGCTTTCATAAAAGAATTAAGACACTCTTTTTTATACTGTTCAAAAAAATAATAAACTAATTATGAGGCTTGTACTAAAAAATCCACAAGAAATGAACTTGTGGATCTCTTTTTATACTCTAAATGAACTCAAGGCATATAAGAATCAAAGGCGTGCATTCAGCTCAGCACCCAGCTCTTCAAAGCCTGGTTTTCCAAGAAGGGCAAACATGTTTTTCTTATAAGCCTCAACTCCAGGCTGGTCAAATGGATTGATACCATTCAGGTAGCCAGAAAGAGCAATAGCCAACTCAAAGAAGTAAATAGTGTAGCCCAAAGTGAACTCATCTTGCTCAGGCAGTGTCACAAACATATTTGGAACTCCACCATCAGTGTGTGCTAACAGCACTCCATCTGTAGCTTTTTTATTGACAAAGTCAACATCTTTTCCTTGCAAGTAGCCAAGACCGTCCAAGTCTTCTGCCAATTCAGGAATCAGCACATTTTTGCGAGGTTTATCTACACGTACAACTGTTTCAAAGAGGATACGGGTACCTTCCTGGATAAATTGTCCCAGAGAGTGCAAGTCTGTTGAGAAGTTGGCTGAAGTTGGGTAAATCCCTTTTTGGTCTTTCCCTTCTGACTCACCAGCCAGTTGCTTCCACCACTCAGAGAAGTATTGCAGAGATGGTTCATAGTTAGCTAGAACTTCTGTCAGATAACCTTTACGGTACAAGATATTGCGTACAACTGCATATTGATATGCTTCATTTTCAGCCAACTTATCAGAAGCATAAGCCTTGCGAGCAGCATTTGCTCCTTCCATTAACTTGCTGATATCAGCCCCTGCAGCTGCGATTGGCAAGAGTCCCACTGCTGTCAATACTGTAAAACGACCACCTACACTATCAGGCACTACAAAAGTATCCCAGCCATTAGCATCTGCTTCAACCTTAACTGCACCTTTAGCGCGGTCTGTAGTTGCATAAATCCGTTTATTTGCTTCTTCCTGACCATACTTCTTAACCAAGAGTTCTTTGAAGACACGGAAAGCAATAGCAGGCTCTGTAGTCGTTCCTGACTTAGAAATAACGTTGACAGAGAAATCTTTGTCTGATACATAGTCTACCAAATCAGCCAAATAGCTTGAAGAAATAGAATTTCCAGCATAGAGGATTTGAGGTGCCTTACGTTCTTCCTTGCTTTGTAGATTTACAAAAGAATTATTCAAGAAATCAATAGCTGCACGAGCTCCTAAATAGGAACCACCAATACCGATTACGATCAATACCTCACTATCAGATTGGATTTTAGCAGCAGCCTTTTGAATACGAGCAAATTCATCTTTGTCATATTCTTCAGGCAAGTTCAACCAGCCAGTCATTTCTGCCCCAGGACCTGTACCATTTCGCAGAGCAGAATCTGCAGCAGTCACTTGAGGCTGCATATAATCTAGTTCATGTGGTGCTACAAATTTATCTAACACCTTTGAGTAGTCAAATTTAATATGTGACATGTTTATCCTCCAATTGTTCTTTTTCTTTTTATGATAACGCTTTTAAGAAAAAAATAAGCAAGTGCTTTTCACTATTTTTAAAACGTTTACATTTTATATTCTATACTATTTTTCTAAATAAGCTAACCTTAGGACATAACCGAGAGCACTCGTTTGCGTAAGTCAACAAATTTTAGGCCTATTGAGAAGAACAATTTTGATTGACAAGAAAACAAATACGCTTCTTAAGATTGGATGTCAGCTGAATTCATTTCAGGTCCGTTCAAACTAGATTCGCTGCTCCAATATTCATCTGCACCTTTTAGGCTTGATTCATTATACTTCGGAACCTAGTTCTCACTTTGTTCGAACTGCGTCAATGCACCTAAGTTCATCCGCGTCCGTTGGACTTGATTCACTAAGGGCTATCATAGGTTTACAGCTTTTTCCCTAACGGGAAAAACTGCATCCATTGCTCTAGGATTCGTCTGCGTCCCTTGGACTTGACGCATCAAGAGCAATAGAAAAGAGCACACAGTTCACTTCGCTTAGGGCTGCTGGATTCCTCCCCTGACCCGCTTCACGCAGAACTGTTGCTCCGATAGGTATTATATCATAATTTGTTCGATTTGCAAAGGTCCGGTTTTTATTCTTGTGTTTCGGCCTTGGCTGCGAGTTTGGCTTGTTTTTTTCGTTCTCGACCTTGGCGGAAGAAGGTCTGCATGATGGCTGCACATTCTGTTTCCAAGATTCCTGTTTCTACTTCGACTCGGTGATTGAGACGTTCATCTGTCAAAATGTCGTAGAGACTCCCTGCTCCACCGAACTTCTGATTGGTCGCCCCGTAAATCACCTGGGGAATCCGAGCTAGACCAATGGCACCACTACACATGACACAGGGCTCAATCGTGACAAAAAGCGTCGTATCCAGCAGGCGCCAGCTATTTTCACGCTGATTGGCCTCCTCGATCGCCATGATTTCCGCATGCATGACCGCCCGCTGCAGCTCCTCACGCGCATTATGTCCACGCCCGATAATCTGACCATCCTTGACCAAGACACAGCCAATCGGTATTTCATCATTGGCGAGGGCAATCTCCGCCTCCTTCAGGGCTTCCCTCATAAACATCGCTTTTTTTCCTCTATCGTGTAGTCCATCTCTTCCTTCTTCCTTTTTAGTTTCTTTTGTTCATTATACCATAGGCAGCTTTACGACTCACAAAAAAAGCCGCTGATTGGGCGACTCTTATGGGAGATTATTATGAAAAAGTTTAGGAGGTTTAAACAAAGTTAGGAGGTCTTTGTTTATGCTTCTAGTATAGCTGGCCTATCTTAAATAAAGCTTAAGTTCTCTGAGTATTGATGATTTTGGAAATATCACCACTTAGAATCTCAAAAAAATATCTGACAAATTGCTGGCTTTACTACTATCCGCTTTGTCGCAGAACCAACTATTGTGGCATCGCTCATCCTTTACGTAACTCAAGGATTTGGTCATAGCGCTCTTCTTCATCAATATGATGGGCTATTTCTAGTACCGTGATCGGCAAAGAAAAGATTAGGTCTCTAACCAGACGACTATTTTTTTCGTCCAAAGCTGATGTCACTTCGTCCGCTAATAAAATATCCTTCTCGCGTAAGAGAAAACGAGCCAACTCTAATCTGACACGCTGACCTCCTGAAATGTTTTCACCATTATTATGAATTTCTACATTCAAAAATATCCTGAAATTCATCTATTAAGCCAACTCGGTCCAATACCTCCAATAATTCATGGTCCTGAAAAAGGCTGACCAAAAGTTAGATTATAGCGGATAGTATCGTTAAACAGGAAGGGATGCTGGCTAATTAAACCGATATTCCCTTGGAAATGACTCGTTATTTGATTTCCATCATACTGAACGAAAATGTCACCCTCATCACATACTTCTTCTCCTAAAATCAAGCGAAAAAGAGTCGTCTTTCCAGACCCGCTCGGTCCTTTGATTAAGACCTTCTGACCTACTGAAATCGTCGCCGTCAAATCAGAAAAAAAGCTGACGTTCAGCAAAAACTTTTTTGAAATATGATTTAAGCGCAACGATTCGAGATTTTCAACAAATTGATCCTTTGTCTCTTCGAAATCAGGTTCTTCCTCGATAATCTTAAACAGGCGGTTCGCAGTCGGCAAGGCACCTTGGAGATTGGTCGCACTGTACATCAGAGTTTGGATCGGTTCTACCAGCATCCCCTGCAAAGAACATACATAGAGATGAGGCTTGTAATAGAAATAGAATTTCCCTGTAAACTCAAATAAAAGCCTAAAGCAAGAGGAACAACCTGACTAAAAAAGACCATAAATCCATTAAAGAAAAAAATAATATTATGTGTGAAACAAAATCTTTGGATGGCTTTTTGATATTCTCCGTTTAAATCATTCACGCGCTCTTCATTCAGCCTCATGGCCTGATTAATCCGTAAGGTTTGGGTCGCCTTTGCATACTATCCGAGACAAGCCCATGTAATTTCGTTCTAAGCTTGGACCAGCTGTCTCCCGAATCTTGTAAACGACGATTCATGATGAACTGAGGAATAGGTCTCATAATCGTAAAAATGACAAAAATAAGTCCTAAGAGAAAATTTTGTGAAACAATATAAATGGCTGCAAATAAGGGCGACAAATCCCTCAACTCACCATAACATTTATATTTTTCCAAATAATTATCGCCCACATATTCCATATCTTGAGTTAGCAGACTAACTTTTTTTCATCATTGGAAAATTTAGGATTCAATATGACTTTCTTAAATAAAAAGGGCACGGACACTTTTGTTGATTTCTCTTCGAATATATTAGTGCGAATAGTTTGAAAACAGCATCAGACTATAAATAACAAGATAGACAGACAAACCAAATAAAAACAAAATTGAGAATTTTTTTCCATAAGAAAGGCCGTCTTGATCTAACTTCAAGGCCTTCGTTAAAAATCAGAGGTTACGCCAACACCAAACCACTATTCACAATACGCCCTAAAAAAATAGGAAAAAGATACTTCTTATCAATGTACTTATAAATATTTCTCATAATTATCATCCATCAAAATAGAGGGCTAGCACAACCCTCTTCTCTAATTTATTTAAAATCGTGATTATTTACAATCACAATTATAGTTAAATACTCTAGGTT
>BNJU01001487.1_pt1 | contig 12656 bp, 20 predicted proteins | sample 8539281 | NCBI WGS metagenome assembly BNJU01 (sample SAMD00202456, study PRJDB9452) | human saliva metagenome | isolation source: human saliva | place: Japan
CCATTCTCACTAGCTCAGGGAAAACGAATGTCGTAACAGATGACCGTGCTACAAGGGATTCCATCGAGTTCAAAATGAGTTGTATGAGTACCACTAGCAAAGTATTTGTCTTCTTTAGCGGGGCTAAAGCCGTGCATTTTGGAATATTCACCTACGAGAGTACCTTCACGGTTGTAAGCATAGGATGTATTGAATACTAGATCATCTTTTCGCCACAGCGACAGAGCCGCCTACGATATTCACGTTGTGCTCTTTTTGCAAAGGCGGTGAGCAAATGATTTTGTTCTTTTCCCCATTTCTGTCGGCGATCGTAATTAAAATCATCTGATGGGTGAAAAGCCTGTATTCCAAGTTTCAGGTAAAACAATAATATCAGGATTTTTCTGTAAGTGATTGAGTGAGTAACTCTTGAACGCGATTGTAATTGTATTCTACGTCATTTACGTGAACGTCCATTTGTAAGAGGGTTAAGCGTTTTTTCATGGCAAATCCTTTATCGATTAGAAGCGTATAATGTTTAGTGATTTGTATTATAATTAGAATATTAAAAGCATTCCATTCTAGATTACAACATAAAAAAGTATCGTTAAAGGTGTTTTAGAGGATATATCTCTTTAGGTTATAAATCATCTGTTTTAGCTATACGTATATGGGGTGGAGTTTTTACTATTCTTCATAGAAATGTTATAATATTCTGTATATAATTGTGTTCTGATAGAGGAGGACCTATGAAACGGATTCCGTTAGTAACACTATTGGTTGTGGCCTTGGCAATGCTTATGGCAGGTTGTGGATTGCTTTCACAAAAAAACAGAGCCTACTAGTTCAGCACCACCAGTAAAAGAAGTTAAGATGGTACATCCATCGGGCATTCCTGTCCTTATGTATCATAAAATCGGCGACGATAAAAGATAATGATGCGGTTATTCGAGAGGATTTGTTCCGAGAGCAAATGAAATTCCTCAAGGATAATGGCTATAATCCATTGACGATGGACCAATTGTATGAATACGTTGTAAATGGTGCTGCAGTACCTGAAAAACCAGTTGTTTTAACCTTTGATGACGGATATGCTGATACGTATTCTATCGTATATCCACTTATGAAAGAATATGGATTCTGCAGCTACTGTGTTTATCAATCCTGGTGATATTGGGCACCCGTTTAACTTGGGATCAAATGCGTGAAATGCATAAGAAATGGTATCACCATTTCTAATCATGGTTTCCAACATATCGAAATGGGCCAATTGTCTGAAGCTAAGCAAATAGAAAAATATCACGAAAGGCTCAAGAAGCTCTTGCTAAAAGAAGTAGGTATCAAGAATAATCCTTGGTTCTGCTATCCATATGGAGATAAAAATGAATTCACCGACTCAGCATCTAAAAAGGCTGGTATAAAAATGGGTATGGCTATGAAATCTGGCTGGGCTCATACAGGTGATAATCCATATAACATTTTGCGTGTTTGGGTAGGTAATGCGGTAGATATCAAGCATTTTGAAGAACGCATTAGCACCGAGCATTTCACTGATTTATAAGGAGAAATACATTGTTCAAAAAGAATTGGGTAAAGTTCATCATCATGGTGTTCTTATTTACCGTTGTGACCTCACCGTTCGTGGTGCTCTTTGGACCATTTAATAATGTAAAACGCGCCGTTATCGGTGCTATCTTACAATCTCGTCATCCTCATTACATTACGTGGTTGTTCAATGAAGAAGAACTACAATCTATTTTGGGGACTGTTGGGGTTGTTAAAAGTCAAGATTTATTCAAGTTTAATGCCCGTGAAGACAAGTCTTTGAACCTTGAAAAAATTCAGTCTGCTCGTTATGTAGGCTATATCTTAGAAATTCCAGATCCTCGTCGTATTCAAGTAGGTACTGCGGCTAACATTCAAGAAAAGGGCGATACTACAAGTAATATTGCTAAAATGAATAATGCGGTAGCTGCTATCAACGGCGGTGGTTTCCATGATCCTAATGGTACTGGTACAGGTCGTTTTGCCATATGGCTTTTATCTTGCATGATGGAGAATATGTTATCGGTAAGGATGTAGGGCCCCTGATGAAGATGTAGACTTTGTAGGCTTCTCAAATCTGGTAACCTTTATCGCTGGTAACTACGATAAAAACTCAACTAGCTGATATGAAAGCCATGGAAGGTATTACCTTTGGTCCACCTCTTATCGTAGATGGTAAGAAAATGATCACTGAAGGTGATGGTGGCTAGGGGCGTAGGCCCACGTACTGCTATCGGTCAAAAGAAAGATGGTACAGTATTATTCCTCGTAATCGATGGTCGTCAACCAGGGTACTCCATTGGTGCTACCTTTGCGTGACGTACAAGATATTCTCTTTGAAAAAGGCTGCTACATTGCAGCGAATTTAGATGGTGGTTCTAGTTCTACCTTATACCTCAATGGTAAAGTGGTGAATAAACCGGCCGATTTGTTAGGGGAACGCATGATCCCAACGGCGTTTATCGTGAAATAGGAGGACAAATGAAACCTTTTACGCGTGTACTGAGCGCCTTTGCGGTGGGTATTCTTCTGCAAGGTGGGTATACCTATACCTTGATCAATATATGTTTGCGCCGACTACGGAATTTAACGTAGCAGGTGCGTCAAAAGATGATACTAAAAACTTCCCGGATGTAAAGGAAGGTACTAAATATGTATCCTACGACCGTCAATTTATGGCGGTTGTTACAGAAAACTCTTTGAAAATCTACAAGGCTAATGAAAGTAAGCCTACAACGATAGATTTGAAAGGGCGTTCGATTAGTTACTTCAACTGGATGCCAGACCGTAACTATGCCATCATGGGCTTGTATAACTCTCGCGATGTCGTTATGGCTCGTCTCAATGCAGATGATCCAGAGCATGAAGTGGATACCAAGCTTGAAGATTTACCAAAAGGTAGTAAAATCGTAGATGCTGCGTACTCTGAAGCGACAAATGTAGTATACATGAAGGTAAAAGTTCAAGAGCATGTATATCGTATTTATCGTACAGATGCTAACTACGATACGCGTCGCGTATATATGCAAGCTACTGATATCGGTCATATCGGCGTCTTCTACGATGAAGATAACTTCTTCTACGATAATGTTAAAACTGGCGATATCTTTATGTTTAATGGTATCGAAGGTGGCTGGCGTGTTATCAACCCACCAGGACGTTTCCGCTTAATTGGTGTTGATACAGATAAGACAATCTACATTGCTCGTGTTGATGAGGACAATAATGCATTGACTGTTTACACCGGCAAATTAGGTGTAGGTTTCAAACCAGTTTACAAATACAATCATCCTACTACTTTTAATGAATTAAAATTGTCTGACGTAAAAGACATCATCAAGAATGGTAGTGAAGAAACTAAAAAGGTGACAGAAGATGATACGTCTTCTAAAATCATCTAACACTAGTGATAGTAAAAAGAAATCTTAAGAAAAAGCCTTTATAATGCTTCATTATAAAGGCTTTATTCCTATGTTATATGTACCATAAGGATATCTATGAATATATTATTTGTACGCCTTAGTTACATTGGGGATATCCTGCATGCTACCCCTGCGGCGCGCTGGATCAAAGAACAGTATCCAGATGCCAAGTTACATTGGATTGTAACGTCCTAGCATGGTAGAACTGTTAGATGGTAATCCCTATGTAGATGAGATTATTCCCTGGGAACGGGATGAATACGAGGCACATTCTAAAAAACTGCATATCCCGACAATGTGGCGCATGTGGTGGGAGCTGAAGGCTAAATTAGAGCCCTACAAATTTGACGTAGCCGTTGATGTACAAGGGCGACTGATAACCGGTCTTGTTCTATTGGCTTCTGGTGCGCCTATTCGCTTAGGACTTGGTGGTACAAAAGAGCTGAATTGGCTATTTACAAACTATAAATCAAAGCCAAGTACAGATCATGTTATTAAGCGTTATGTTGAGGTGGCACAACTTTTAAAAGAGGCTGTTGCTAAACAGGCTGATTTAGATACACCTCTTAAAACTGCTGATAATCTTCTGGAACCTGAAACATTAAATAACGTTAGTGCTAAGAAGATGTATCATATGGATTTCATGTACCATCGAAGTTACATACTTGGGCAGAAGAACAGTGGAAAACGATTGACAATCATACTTCTTTAAATCGTGGTGAGGTAGAAAAACCTCTACGTGTGGGATTGGTCTTGGGTACGTCTTGGGCGACGAAAGAATGGCCTCAAGAAAAATGGTATTCCCTTATTAAATCGCTACAATATAGAGCTAATTTTGTTTGCTTAGGTGGGCCTAAAGAGTCTACACAATACAAACCTTTGATGGATTCTTTGACCGCTGAGGGCATTGATCAGATTATGCTGAATATGCTAGGCAAGACTACACTTCAAGAGGTTGGTGCCTTAATTGAAAGCTGTGACGTAGTAGTTACGGCTGACACGGGCTCCTTACATATTGCATTAGCGCTTAATAAGCCTGTAGTAGCTCTCTTTGGGCCTACAGATCCTAAATTATGGGGACCACTAACGGGGACCTTTAAGGTGCTTGTAAATGATGAATTAGATTGTTTAGGTTGTCGTAAACGACGGTGTCCTAAGCCTGATCAATATTGTATGTCTGGTATTGAACCAGTCCGTGTTAAAAAGGCAATTTTCGAATTGATAGGAGATAGAAATGGCAAAGTTTAAAATTCAAAAAGGCTTATCCGATGCGGATATGTTGAAAAACTTTAAAGATACAGACAATTTTGAAGATACTATGCTTGATATGGAACGGGCAGCTAAAAAGCCTGTAGTTCATCAAAGTCCAAAGCAAAAGGAAGATGCTTTCTATCGTGAGTTCTTAACTGAAAAAGTGGAGACTATGATTGGTAAAATGCTTCTAGACATCAAGATGGAGTACTTCAAAGAAGGTGAAGGTGCTTTCTCTATTCAAGTGAAGCGAGAAGGTAAGAATATCGTTCTTGAAACGGCTCCTAAAAAGGTTAAACCTGAAAAATAAGCTGTATAATGGCATTTAGAAAAAGTTAAGAATAAACGTGAACCTGTCCATAAATGGACAGGTTCTTTTGCATATTTATGTAATTGTTATAGGGGGCTGTATTATCGATAAAAATTGATGAGCTTATAAGCGTACCGATGTTTATCGAATTACTACATTTATAAATACCGATATAGTTTGATACCTTTTTCGATAATAACTAAAAATTATTACGGTATAATTTTTGGTTTCTCATTAAAAAGAGCAATTACAAAGAAATTGGTTTGATTAAACATACACGCTAAAAAGCTAGCTCTTTTGTAGTTTTTGTGATTTCTATCACGAAAAAAATCATCTTTAGACACATGAATTTATGAGTAAATAGCATAATATAGTTGTTGACAAAGAATTTTATAAGTAGTCTAATATAAGTATGTCTTAACGATTTATAGAGTGTTTGGCTTGTGTGAGCAGACATCAAAAAAATCGTAAAAAAATAGGTATGAGATAGTTGTTTGATGTATGTATAAATTTACATATGCAGACTATTTCGATTTGGAGGATTAACATGGCTAAAAAATTAAGAATCTGCGAAACCGTTCTTCGTGACGGTCATCAATCTATTTTGGCAACACGCATGCGTTATGAGCAAATGGAACCAGTGCTTGGCCTTTTAGATGAAATTGGTTATGAAGCTCTTGAATGTTGGGGCGGCGCTACTTATGATAGCTGTCTTCGTTTCTTGAATGAAGATCCATGGGAACGTCTTCGCAAATTGAAATCCAATTTGAAAAACACTCCACTACAAATGTTACTTCGTGGTCAAAACTTATTGGGCTACAAACACTACTCTGATGATGTAGTAGAAGCATTCTGTAATGCAGCTGTTAAAAACGGTATCGACCGTATCCGTATCTTCGACGCATTGAATGACCCACGCAACATGGAAGCTGCTATTAAGTACTCCAAAAAAGCAGGTGCACACGTTCAATCCGCTATGGTATACACAATTTCTCCAGTTCATACAACTGAAAGCTTCTTGAAAGTAGCTGAAACATTGGTAGAAATGGGTACTGATTCCCTTTGTATCAAAGATATGTCCGGTTTGTTAGGACCTGCTGATGCATATGATTTGGTTTCCACATTCAAAAAACGTTTTGGTGAATTGCCAATCGACTTGCACAGCCATTTCACTTGCGGTCTTGCAAGCACTACATACTGGGAAGCTGCTAAAGCTGGCGTAGATATCATCGATACTGCTATCTCCCCATTCGCTCATGCAACTAGCCAACCAGCTACTGAAACTATGATCGAAATGTTCAAAGGTACTGAATGGGATCTTGGTCTTGACCTTGATAAATACATTCCATTAGTTGACCACTTCCGTAAAGTAAAAACAACAAATCGCTGAAGAATTCAACTTGAAAACCAGCTAGCGATGTAATCCCAGCTGTTCGTCGTTACCAAATTCCTGGCGGTATGTTGTCCAATACTCAAAACCAATTGAACGAAATGGGTATGGGCGATCGCTTCTTCGACGTTATGGATGAAATGCCACGCGTTCGTGAAGACTTGGGTTACCCTCCATTGGTAACTCCAACATCCCAAATCGTTGGTACAATGGCTATGATGAACGTTATGATGGGCGACCGTTACAAAATGGTTCCTAACGAAGTTAAAGACCTTGTACGCGGTAAATATGGTGCGTTGCCTGGTAAAATTTCTGACGAAATTCGTCAAACTATCATCGGTGATGAACAACCTATCACTTGCCGTCCAGCAGATCTTATCGAACCTGAATTGGAAGGTTACCGTCAAGATTTAGCTACAAAAGGCTACAATGGTATCACTGACGAAGACGTATTGACTTACGCTATGTTCCCAGAAGTTGCTATTAACTTCTTCGAAGCTAACCGTCGTTAATCCAAACTCTAAAAAGAGGATTCTTAGAATCCTCTGCGCTCAAAATTATAAAGTGAAGAATTTCAATAGTTGTTTTATATTTTATAATTTAGATTTTTTTATAAAAAAGTATAGATGAGATTCTATTAATTGTACTTAATTCTCAAGTTCTTAATATAAGTAAATACTAAGATTTGAAATGATGCAAGGTGCCCGGATACGTGTGAAAAATATACTATGTAAAAAAATATTAGATACTAAAAAGGGGCGAAGAACCCTTGTATAATCTGTTAATTATAAACTGACGATGAAAGAAATGTGAAAATTATATTGTATTTTTGGCTGTTTTTACTTGCTTTTAACTGTTAAAAATAGCGTAAACTATAAGAAGTATCTACTATTTATGATATTGAGGTAACCCTGTGAATTTACAAATACGGATTTGGATATCCAATGTTGTGCTCTTTGTTGTACCTATTTTAATAGCAATAATCTTATTTTTGCTATATTTTACAGGTTTGCGCATCTTGGCTAATGCCGGTTACTATTTGCGTATTGAGCAGGAACAACAGTTTAAAAGTGTCAGTCGAATTACTGAAACAATTACCTTTTATGGGTTAGAAAACAATTTAATAGATAGCTTGGTTAAACCTAGCTATAGTCTACTCGATCCAAAGGAGGTATATGTAGAGGTACTAGATCAAGGGAACATGGTGTATAGCTATGGTAATCCACAAATCTATAGTGCATCTGCTATCGTTGGCCTTATCGATGTAAATCCTGAATTACAGGGCATTGTATACCAGTCCAATAATACTTTCGTGTATGAAATGCGAAAATACGATGGGCGTCATGCCTACGTATATCATATTGCTATTAAGCGTGCTACCCATGGTAGTGATAGCTTGATGGAATCTGTATCCTTCTATATTATTGTAGTGGCTATATTGCTCTTTATTGTTACATTCTTTGCAATCAACCGATTTGTTACACGGTTTATCATGATTCACGTTAAGAACATGACGAAATCATTAGAGTTGGCAAATCGTCAGATCGAAATGGAACAAGAGCAGCAAAAAGAATTGCTCGCTGGTATATCCCATGATATACGAACGCCACTAACTGCAATTAAAGCTTATGCAGAAGGTGTTCGTGATGGTATTGCACCAACTGAAGAGCAACAAAAACGATACATGGGTATCATTCTGAAGCGTGCCAATGATTTAGACTCGATGTTAGAGGAGCTATTTCTCATCACTACATTGAACTACAAAAAAGAATCTCGTCCATCTGAGCGAATAGAATTAGGTCAGTATGTGCGTGACTTTGTAGAGGATCATATTGCTCCGTATCAATCGAGAGGTCTTGAAATTAAGGCTCGGATAACTACGGAAACTGCGTTCATCAATGCAAACCCGCAGTTGTTGCAACGGGTATTACAAAATGTGTTGAACAATAGTGCTAAATATAAAATGGCTGATCTAGGGCATTGTATTATCGATGTAACTAGTGATGATGATTTTGTATACTGTGTCATCAGTGATGATGGTCCAGGGGTACCACCAGAATCTCTTGATCGTCTGATGCGCCCGTTCTACCGTGTCGATTCGTCTCGTACGAACCCGCAAGAAGGTAGTGGTCTAGGATTATCGATTATTCGTCGAATTATGGAAATCTTTGAAGGCCGAGTTGTGATTGAAAATGTAAGACCACATGGTCTACGTATTATATTAGAATTTCCTAAACAAGGAGAAGAATCATGAGTGAACATATCTTAATTATTGAAGACGATTTGGATATTGCCAATATTGAACGTGATTATTTAATGGTGGCAGGCTATGATGTAACTATTATGACTAATGGTACAGATGGTATCGAAGCAGCTTTGAATACTCCGGTAGACCTAATCATCCTTGATGTTATGTTGCCAGAAATGGACGGCTTTGAAGTTTGCCGTCAAATTCGTGACAAAGTTCGCGTGCCAATCGTTATGGTAACGGCTCGTCTTGACGATATCGATAAAATCCGTGGTTTAGGCGTAGGTGCAGATGACTATATCGAAAAACCATTCTCTCCATCTGTATTGATTGCAAAAATCAAAGCTATGTTGGCGCAATATAAACGCTTAACAGAGCGCGATGCAATGGAAACTAATGCGATTCAATCTGGTGAAATTCGCCTTGATCCTAAGATGATGAAAGTATGGGTGAACGAAAAAGAAGTTCATCTTAAAAAGAAAGAATTCCAATTATTAGAATTCTTGATGCGTAACTCGCGATATTGTATTTAGCAAAGAGGAATTGTACTCTCGCGTATGGGGCCTTGACTCCTATGGTGATTATGCTACGGTAGCGGTACATATCAATCGTTTGCGTGAAGAAATTGAGGATAATCCATCCGATAGTAAGCATATTATTACAGTTTGGGGTGTAGGTTATAAATTTGTTTAATAACCTAAATGAGCATTCACATTATACTCACGTTATTCGTGGCTGTTGATTAAATATGAGTTTGTAGAGAAATTATTATATAGATATAATCAAAGATTTAAAAATTGTTTATATACTTCCTTTGATAGTTTAGATATTCCATGTATACTTATTTAGGTAAGGCTGACTATGATTCTAGATAAGGCATAACTAAACTTCTCTCTCTTAATAAGTTCTCTCTCAAACTTATCTAGATCACATATACTCTCTCTCAACAGTCCTTACACTCTCAAACTATATGCATAAAGGGCATTCCTAGCGACGGCTAGTGAATGCCCTTTATGTTTTTATAATAATTGTAATAAATTGTTTTCTTGCATTGTAAAAAGAATGAGTACTATAATAGTTTCATCAAAATTGATTTTATAAAATTGATTTTTAAGAAGGAGATTTACATGGAATTTTCAAAATATAAGAAAAACTGTCATTGCTTGTGCTCTTGCCTTGGGTATTGGTGTGAGTGGTGGATACTATTTCTTTGGTAGTCCTAGTCATACACAGCAAACAACAGTGAGGGAACAAACAAAACAATCTAAACCTATTACTGAAACACGTAATACCTATGTAGTACAGGCTGTTAAAAGAATCTGGTCCAGCAGTAGTTGGTATTACTACACAAGTGTTCCCAAAAGGATATCTTTAACCGTACCATCTATGCTGGGGAAGGTGTTGGATCTGGTGTGCTCATAGATAACGAAGGGACATATTGTAACGAATAACCACGTTGTAGCGGGCGCTAAAAATGGCGAAGTTACCGTATCGCTATCTGATGGCTCTACTGTAACAGGCACCGTTATTGGCACTGATTCACAAACGGACTTAGCCGTTGTTAAGATTAAACCTCCTAAAGATATTAAGCCAATCAAAAATCGGTGATTCCGATTCTGTACAGGTAGGTGAGCCTGCCATCGCTATTGGTAACCCTTTAGGCCTTGAATTTAAAAGGCTCTGTTACATCTGGTGTTATCAGTGCTTTAGCACGTACTATTGATGAACAAGGCAACGATTCCCGTTGATTCAAACGGATGCAGCCATTAATCCCTGGCAATTCCGGTGGTGCCCTCATCAATGCGGATGGTGAATTGATTGGTATTAATAGCTCTAAAATTTCCAAAGAGGGTATTGAAGGTATGGGCTTTGCCATTCCAATTAACTCTGCTATGACTATCGTTGATTCTATTATTAAAAATGGTAAGGTCATTCGCCCGTATATCGGTGTGTGGGCCGTAGATCGTCAAACGGCAGCTCGAAATAATGTAAGTTATGAAGGGGATGGACTTCTGATTGTTCAACTTGATTCAAACGGCCCTGCAGCACAAGCTGGCTTAGTAGAAGGTGATACCATTGCTCAAATTGATGGTAAGGACATCACTACATTACTTGAGTTAAAAGAACGAATCGACGCTAAGAGCCCTGGCGATACAATTTTAGTATCCTATACTCATAACGGAAAAATGAAGAGTACAAAGATTAAATTAGGCCAAGCAGCTTCAAAATAAATAGAAAATCCTCATCTTGAACTGCACCCCAAAAGTTGGACACAATTTTTGGAGGTGCAGTTCATTTTTGGATGAGGTGTTTTTATGATTTTTTCATGATTTTCTCCATTTGGGGGCATTACCATATAAATTTCAAAAATATTTAATAAACATTGTATTTATCTGCTTTTTGGCAATTTCTTATGTTGATAAAAATAAATATTTTTACAAGGTACTTGTATTCCAAGGTACCTTATGTTATTATGTATTTGTCAGTACAAGATAGTGACAGTAAGAGAGCTTTCATATTGGTAGATCTGCACAGCTTAGATGGAGGAATTATGCAAGTTCAATTGAAGAAAGGTGTTATGGATATGCTTGTACTAGCGTTACTAACACAAAATGATCGCTATGGATATGAAATAGTCAGTAAAATCTCCGAATATATAGAACTTTCGGAAGGTACTATTTATCCACTGTTTAACCGATTAAAAAAAGAAAAATATGTGGAAACATATTTGCTAGAATCACAAACAGGGCCATCGCGAAAATATTACAAAATAACCTCAAATGGTACAGTCGCTTATAATCAGATGCGACAAGAATGGGATGGATTTTCTAGCGTTGTTGATATGCTCTTGAAAGGGGTAGATTATAATGAATAAACAAGAAATTTTTGAACACATTACGTATTATTTTTAAAAAGCAAATGTTTTAGATGTAAAAAGTATCATTGATGTATATGAAAGAACATTTTGCCGTAGGGTATGAGAAAGGTCTTAATGATGAACAAATCATCAAATCACTAGGTACTCCAAAAGAAATTTATACATCCTATGTAGAGGCAGGTATCATCACTGATGAAATCGGCCGAGAAGGTACTAAAAGAACAGTTAATATGCAAGCAATATATGCACGACTTGAAGAGTATAAAGCTCTTTTGTTACCACAGTTACCAGGGGTGGCTAAAAAGGCATCTCATACATTATTAACAGTAGCTAGTGCTCTCACCTATATTGTCGGGGTACTACTATTTATCGTGACACCAGCAATTTTATTTTTGTTAAGTGGTTCATGGCAACCATTGGCAAATGTTACACCACTCCCTGCTGTGTCGATTGTTACTTTAGCAGGAATTGCGGGATTAGGCTTATTTGGTGGCTTGACATGTATCTATGCTGGTAGTGAGCTTAATAATGTATGTAAGCGTTAATTTAATACATTGCAATATTGGATGGAATGAACTAAGGAGATACTATGAAACGAATTATAATTACAGCAATTTTAGCAGCTATTTGCACAGTAGGTGGCGCAACTTCTTTTGTTATGAATGATCTACCAAGCTATACTGCATGGAAACAAGATAATGCACAACAATTTAAGAAAACGCCAAAATACGATGGCATAGACCAACAAAAGGATAAATACTATGATAACGATAAAGATTATAAGAAGGTAAATGATCATAAGGATGATAAGGATCATAAAGATTATAAGAATAAAAAGATAAAAAGATAAAAAGATAAAAAGGATTATAAAGACCATAGAGACTATGATCATGAAATGAATCATATGCCTATGCCTAATACAACAACTCAGTCACAAGGTCAAATGGCTACAACAGGTTTTGCAGCAGTATCAGAACAACCAGCTCAACAAGGTGCACAACCTACTAATGGAGCAATTCAAAGCAACTAATATACAATCAAGTGCTGTTCAAACAGGGCAATAAATTACTCTTATTGTAATAGAAAAACTAATTATAGTAAGGTACCTTGCAATTCGAGGTACCTTGTGGTAT
>BNJU01003923.1_pt1 | contig 12653 bp, 11 predicted proteins | sample 8539281 | NCBI WGS metagenome assembly BNJU01 (sample SAMD00202456, study PRJDB9452) | human saliva metagenome | isolation source: human saliva | place: Japan
ATAATGGAGTAAACACTGTCTTTATGGGAGTTGGAGGAAGTTTTGATGTCCCTATCAGGTCATATCAAGCGTGCGCCAATGTGGATGCAGAAAGCAAATTTAGAGTGGTTGTTTCGTGTGGCCAATGAACCCAAACGGCTCTTTAAGCGTTATTTTGTGGGAAATGTTAGTTTTATTTATAAAGTTGTAAAAGAGAAAAAGCGGGTGAAATAATGGGACAGTTTGAAGTCTTAAAAAAAATTCAAGAAATTGAGCTGGATGCTTTAAAAGAATTCAACAAGATTTGTAAAGAAAATAATCTAATGTTCTTCTTGAGAGGCGGAAGTGTGATGGGAGCAGTTAAATACCAAGGGTTTATCCCTTGGGATGATGATGTGGATATTGCCGTTCCCAGGGAAGATTATGATCAGCTACCACAAATTTTTGAAAATAAAATAATTGCAGGTAAGTATCAGGTTCTTTGTCATCAGTATTGTGAAGAATTACACTGTTATTTTCCACGTCTTTTTCTACTTGAAGATGAGAGAATAAAATTGGGACTACCCAGGAATACAAATCTTGGCTTGCATCTTATTGATATCATACCTCTTGATGGCGCTCCTAATAATAGTTTAGTCAGAAAGGTGTATTACCTTAAAGTGTATTGGTACCGTTTTTTAGCTAGTTTGGGAACAACTTATAAAGGCGATCATATTGATATGCATTCTAAAAAGCAGAAATTGCTGATTGGATTATTTAAAAAAATAGGTTTTTGCAAAAACTGTTTCCTCAAAAATTCAGTTTACAACCGACTGGATAGGTTGTATAAGCGATATGATTGGAAAAAAACAACGTTATGCTGGTACAGTAAATGCTTCTTTATTCACTAAAGAAGTGATGCCTTCCGAGATTTGGGGGAAAGGTGTTTTTTTGAGATTTGAAGACACAGAGTATAGAGTTCCGTCTGATTATGATAGTTATTTGAGGAGGTTGTATGGTGAAAACTATTTTTACGAAGAACCTGCTGAAGAAGATAGAAAGTCGCATATAGGAGGGTAAGAATTTGTTTTGTTATATCATTTTACATTACAAGGTTTATGATGAGACGGTTTCTTGTGTGAAATCTATACAGGAAAGTAATTGCAACCAGAAAAAAATAATCATCATTGATAATTTCTCAAATAACGGAACAGGAGAACAGTTACAGGAATTTTATAAAGATGATGAAGAAATTGATGTGTTAATAAATGACGAAAAATTTAGGATTTGCTAAAGGAAATAATGTCGCCTATCAATATTCTAAATTGAAATATAACCCTGATTTTTATTGTCATTATGAATAATGATGTGGAAATAGAAACTAACAATTTCGAGGAAAAAGTTAGTGAAATATATGAGCGAGAAAAAAATTTCATTTACTCGGTCCTGATATTTATTCAACGACTTATCATCTTCATCAGAATCCAAAACGATGTTCACATTATACTTATGATGAAGTCAAGAAATTGAAATCAAAAATTTAAAAAAAGAAAGTCAGATCAGTCTTTATTTGAAAAATAAAGTGTTGGCTTAAAGCAAGTAAAAAAATTACGAACACTTATCTATCGGAAAAGAAGAAATTCAGAAAGCAATTATAAGAAAAACCGTCGTAAATCCAATTTTTACATGGCTCTTTTATCGTATACTCTAAAGATTATATAAAAAAATGAGACGTTTGCTTTTTAATCCAAATACATTTTTTTCTATTTTGAAACAGAAATTCTGGACTATGAATGTGAAAAAAAGGATACAAACGTTTATATACACCAGAGATAAAAAGTTCTCCATCATCAAAAATGTTGCGACAAATCAGGTATATTCAAATTTGGTAGAAAAACTATCTTTTTCAAACAAGTGTAATTTTGAATCTTCTAGTTATTTCTTAGAATTGATGGGGAAGGAAAGATAACATGAAAAAAATACTTTATGTAATGAACGTTGAATGGAATTGGATAAAACAACGACCTCACTTCATTGCAGAAGGATTATCTAAGAATTACCACGTGGAAGTTCTTTATCGGTATTGGTATAATAGAAAAGGTCTTACTCTAAATAGGAATGAAAAATAGTGTGAAGCTTTCCCGCATTTATAGTATCCCTTTATAACTAGATTTGCAAAACTTAAGGCAGTAAATGATTGGATTGTTTCCCGAAATATAAAAAAAGTAGCAAGAAAAGTTTGATCCAGATATTGTTTATTTAACACATCCTAATCAATTTGAAAGATTTGATAATAACTATAAAGGAAAGGTCATTTATGACTGCATGGATTATCATACAGCTTTCATTACTGAAAATAGCGAGCAACAACGAATCAAGGAACTTGAAACTAAATTAATTGCTAGGGCAGACCTCATTTTGGTATCTAGTGAAAAATTACGCTCCAATTTGTTGAAAGATTTTCAAGAAGTAATCGATGACTCTAAACTTAAAGTTGTTAGAAACGGATATAATGGGGAGATATTAGAAGTGCCAGCAGAAAAAAGAAAAGGCCCAAAATATATTTTCGCTTATGTTGGGACCATCAGCCATTGGTTTGATTTTGATATTCTGTTGAAAAGTTTAAATGAATTTGAGGATATTGAGTATCGATTAATTGGGCCAGTAAGTGGAGTGACTATCCCTGAAAACGATAGAATCAAGTACCTTGGTAGTGTTGACCACCAAGATATTTATTCTAATATAAAAGATGCTGATGCACTCATCATGCCATTTACATTAAATGATATTGTTGAAGCAGTTGATCCTGTAAAATTGTATGAGTACATCAATTTTAATAAAGATATCTTGACGGTTAGGTATAAGGAAATAGAGAGATTTAGTAAGTTTACTTATTCATATGATAGTTATGATGAATATAAGAAACAACTAAAATTGTTATTGCAGGCAACAGATATTAAATACGATCAGGATTCAAGAGAGCAATTCTTAAATGCCAACAATTGGGAAAAACAGAGTTTCTATAATTGAAAAATTAATCGAGGAATTGAGATAATGGAGGCAAATGTGAGACGAATTCGTATAGAATTAGTGGAATTACTTTATTATATTTCTGTAGCACTTTCTGTGGGTTTGTTTTTTTGTTTTTAAATGTTAGTCTGTTTGTTCATAGAAATTTACTAACCGTGGTATCTATAGCTACTCTAATTCTTATGATTCCAACGCTACTTCTAAATATCAGAAATATATCGAGATCAGCATTTTTTTCGGTATTACTTTTTTTGTCGTGTGTTCTCTATCAAATCATAAGAGCAACCAATACTTATTTCTATTCTTCCATTGAAATTTTTCTATGCTATAAGACAATATACTTGGGTTCTATTATTTTTTTGTTTTGATTTATCTTTTTGCGAACGATGAGAAAAAAATGAAAAGAATTTTTGGATAATACACTAAGTATTCTGTCCGTATCTTTGCTACTTCGATTTTTTTCTCGTGGTTCTCATTTACATTTTTGAAGGCCTATCTCTTTCCGAATATATTGATGGAGTTTGGTAAAGTTATGGTATAGAAACGAAACATCTATTAGAGTGGATGGGACTCCTTTAATTTCCATTGCTATGTTTTTTTAACATTTTATCTCTTTCTCAAGTATAGAGATAAGAAATATCTTTATACTTTGATGTTTATGTTGTTATTTGCCATATTTGTAAATCAAACGAGAATGTTAATATTTCCTCAGATATTTTTCGATGATTCTAATGTATGTTTATCATAAATTTCTTATATGCCATTATATTTATTATTTGTCATTGCAGGCATCAGTTGTTTCTTCTTTTTAGGAGGGAGTGAATGGTTTAAGAATTGGATGGATGCATTTAATAATGGTACCTCTGATATGGGATTAGGATATAGATATTGGGAGTTAAAATACTATCTAGGACTATTAACAGATTACCGTTGGATAAATGGGCTGGGGTATATTAACTAGTTCAAACCCCTAATAGTTATTTCATTTTATTTGGACCAGGAAGAGTTCAAATGTATTTAGACGACCTTGGTTTTTATAGAGTTATTTGTTCAATTTGGTCTACTGGCTATTTTTCTTATATAGTTATCTTTTATACATGTTAACGAAATTAATACGACGAATGAAAACGAAACAATACATTTATGAACGATCTTTTATTCATAGGCCTGATGGCAAACATTTTGATTACAGCCCCTTCTCTTAATATTTTTGGTAGTCAGAGAAGTTATTCCCTTGTAATAATTCTAGCTATGGTATTCTTTTATGATTATCAATTAAAGCGGAAGGACAATAAGAATGGATAAAGTATGTTTTATTATTTTTGAACTATAATAATTATCAGGATACAATCGATTGCGTTAGAAGTCTACAATCAAGTATTGAGAATGAAAAATTTGATATTATTTGGTAGATAACAACTCTTCCAATGATAGCATTGAAAAAAATTAAAAAAATTCATTAAATAATATTGAGGTTATTCCAAGTAGAGTGAATCATGGGTATGCTAATGGAAATAATATTGGTATAAAAAAATAGCAGAAAAAAAGAGGTTACCCATTTATCTGTATATTAAATAATGATACCCTTTATTGAAGAGGATTTTTGACTGCATGTACAAAAGTTGCATAATGATAATTCAATTGCTTTTTGTCAGCCCTGCTCTTTGTAGAATACAAGAATAGAGATCTTATACAATCGACAGGGGAGATATTTTTTTAGATAAGGGATATGTTACATTAAAAAAATCATCATTTATCAAGAAAAGAATTACCTGCTATTGTACAAAGTGATTATATTGGTGGGGCATGTATGCTCTTTTAGAACAAGGCTCCTTAAGGAAATAGGCTATATTCCTGAGAATTATTTTTTTGTTTTTTTGAAGAAACTGAATGGTGTTATAAAGCTACACTAATGGGCTATAAAAAAATATTTGTTTAACAAATTATTTTATATATCATAAAGGCTCTGTTTCAATAAAATCGGTATCTGGCTTACAAGAGTATTTAATGAACAGGAACAGAGTAGTATTTGTGAAAAAGAAATATAGGAAGTCGATATCAGTTTATCAAATTTTTATTATACCTGTATACTAGATTTCTTTTTAGGCTATTGATAGGTAAGGAAAATAATATAAGGATCTTAAAGTATTATTGGGATGGTGTAACAGATAGAATTGATGCAGCCTACCCTTTTATTGTAATCAAATCTTAATTTTTTGAGTGGAAAGTAGCATATCATGAAAAAAGTAATGTTAGTTTTTGGAACACGTCCAGAAGCGATTAAAATGTGTCCTTTGGTAAACGAATTGAAACAGAATGATTCAATAAAAACGATTGTATGTGTCACAGGCCAACATAAAGAAATGTTAAAACAAGTGTTAGAGGTTTTTAAAGTTGAACCAGATTATGATTTGGGGATTATGAAGGAAAACCAAACATTATTCACGATCACAACATCTATTTTGGATAAAATTCAAATGGTTTTAGAAAAAGAACAGCCAGAAATTGTTCTTGTGCATGGGGATACGACCACGACATTTGCAACATCCTTAGCTGCATTTTACATGGGGATTAAAGTTGGGCATGTTGAAGCAGGTTTAAGGACGTATAATTTAAAAAGCCCATTTCCAGAAGAATTTAACCGACAAGCAACTTCTATCATCTCAGAATATAATTTTGCTCCAACAGAAGTTTCAAAAGAGAATCTGATAAAAGAGGGACGAAAAAATATTTTTGTTACTGGCAATACTGTAATTGATGCACTTAAGACAACCGTTCAGGAAAATTATTGTCATCCTATTTTAGATTGGGCTAAGGGAAGTAAATTAATTATGTTGACAGCCCATAGACGTGAAAATCTTGGGGAACCAATGGAACATATGTTTAAAGCTGTGAAACGCATATTAAATGAGTACGAAGATGTGAAGGTAGTCTACCCAATTCACAAAAATCCTAGAGTAAGAGAACTTGCAAGTAAGGTTTTCGGAGAAAATGAACGTATGAAAATTATTGAGCCGTTAGAAGTTATTGATTTTCATAATTTCATGAATCAAAGTTACTTAATTTTAACGGATTCAGGAGGTGTCCAAGAAGAAGCCCCTTCCTTAGGAAAACCTGTTCTTGTAATGCGTGATACGACAGAACGTCCAGAGGGTATTGCTGCAGGAACCTTGAAGTTGGTTGGAACGAATGAGGAGAATATTTATGAGAATTTTAAACTCCTCCTTGAAGATGAAGCAGAGTACAATAAAATGAGTCAAGCAAGTAATCCTTATGGAGATGGTACGGCTTGTAAACAGATTGTTAGGATTCTGATGGATAATTAGGTGGAAACATGACTACGATTAATGAAAAGAAAATAGATACGAATATTGTAGCTTTTGATTTTTTTGATACGATTGTTCATCGTGATTGTGATCCTGAAACTATTTTATTTCAGTGGGCTAAGGAAATTTCATTATATTTAAACTTTTCTGTGACCCCGTCCTCGATTTACACAGCCAGAAAAAAAGTTGAATATGACACTAAAAAACAAGGGTTGGAAGAGGTCCCTTATGATAATTTATTAAGAGAGCTATTTAAAGAATTAAATAGATTAGCAGATTCGCCTATTATAGCAACGATAGAAGAATTTCTAACATTTGCAAAAGAGTTAGAAACTAAAAATCGAGATCGAGCATATATACTTAGATAATGATACGGTAGAGTTTGTTCGTCAAGCATATGAAAATGGGAAATTGCTTTTATATTATTTCTGACTTTTATACAGATAGTTCTCTATTGAATCAAGTCTTAATTCATTTTGGAATCAGGAAATATTTTTAAAGATATTTTTTTGTTTCAAGTGAATATAATGCTCGAAAAATCGACAGGAAAAATTATATGAAGTTTTTATCTCGGTTGAATGTGGCACCTGAAAGTGTAACGATGATTGGAGATAATTATAAATCTGATGTAATAAATCCAATGAATCTCGGTCTGGCATCTTATTTTTAAAGAGTATAAACATGTAACAGGTTCTATTGTTGATAAAAAAAGAACTAAAAAAACTTGTATAGAAAAACGTTGTACTTTAATGCAGAAATTGCTCCGTTTAACGGATTCATTGCAGATATACTGTATTTTATTTCGAAGTTGCATGTCCAGCTAGTTAAAGACGGGGTCAAACAAATTTTATTTTGCTCACGTGAAGGTCAACTATTAAAAACGTTGTTTGATCAGTATCAAAATAGTTACTTCAATGAAAAATAAAATCAATACAGACTATTTTTATGTATCGAGAAGATCAACTCTATACCCATCACTTGAAAAAAATTAGAAATAGAAAGTTTTGATATTATTTTTTTAGGCAATATAAAAGGATTAGTCTAGAGAATTTTTTTACTTAATTTAAATTTTTTTCAAGAGATGAGATCAGCAATATATCTTCTGATTTGCAAGTTGATATGACTCATAAAATTGATAGAAATTCAGTAGTTCTTGAAAAAAATTGAAATCAAATCCATGTTTTATAAAAAAAGATATAAATTGGAGAAAGCAAAAGACAGCAATTTTAGGAATTATGTAACGAGTTTGACTCAAGATGACAGCATTTATATCGTTGATATAGGATGGAAAGGGACTATCCAAGATAATATTCAAAAAGGCATTCCCGGATAAGAAAGTTGTGGGATATTATTTTGGTCTTAAGTACAATGGTTATCAATCGATATCTAAAAATAATAAATTTGGGATCATGTTTAATGACTTCCCTCATAAGACACCTTTTTTTGATATTATTAGCCGAAATTATGAAATTTATGAGGATATTTTTTTGTTGCTGATCATGGTCCAGTTGTTGCCTATGATAATGTTAATGGTGAGATATTACCGATTTTAGACGAGCATTTCAAACATGTTAAAGTATTTGAAAAAGTTAATGATTTTCAACAAAAGTTGATTGAGGGGATCGATATCTTATTAGATGCCTATACTAGGACAGATTTTCTTCCATATGAATTATATGATTTATTTCTTGTTAATTCGTTGAAAAAAAGAATGTGTTTGTTCCAAAAACTATACAATTTACGAAACTCTCTTAGAGAAGAGGTTGTCGAAAAACTTCGGAGAAGTTGTTGTTAAAAGAAAAAGTAAGATTTTTCGAGAAAAAGATTACTAGTAGCGAAAAAGATTTGTTATGGGTAGATTTTTTTCTTATCAATTGTTCGATAAAGTACCATTCTTAACGATACTGCCTAAAACATATTGCACGATTGTTTTTGGAATTAGAAGGTTGATTTTGAAATTAAAGGATGGGATTTAAGAATGAAAGAAAAAAATCAATCAAGGTAAATGCAATCTATAATATTCTTTTAACATTATCAAATATTGTTTTTTCCTCTGGTTACATTTCCATACGTATCTAGAATACTAAACCCAATTGGACTAGGAACCACCTCGTTTTTCACTTCTATCAGTAGTTATTGTGTTTTGGTGGCTTCTCTAGGAATTTCGACTTATGGGATACGAGCAGTTGCAAAAAGTTCGTGAGGATAAAGAAGAATTAACAAAAAGTATTTCAAGAATTAACATTGATTAATATTTTTTTATGTCGGTCATTGTCTCAATTCTACTTTTGTTTGTTAGCTTTGGTGTTGAACAATTGAGATCTGAAATGGGATTATTGCTGATCACCTGTATTACGATTCTTGTATCCCTCTTTCTCTTAATTGGTTTTTACAGTGGTATTGAGGAATATTCTTATATTACAAAAGCGATCTATATTATTAAAATTTGTATCACTGATATTAACATTCTTATTAGTGCGTAAGGCAGATGATTATGTTATATATGCTGGTATAACATTGTTTTCAGTTCTAAGTTCTAATGCTTTAAATATTATTCAATGTAGAAGGTATGTCTCATTCAAGATAAGAAAGGATTTGAAATTTAGACATCATGTAAAACCGATGTGGTACTTATTTGCGTCATTGCTTGCGGTGAACGTCTACACTAATCTAGATACAGTAATGTTAGGGTTTATAAATGGAAATAAAGCTGTTGGACTTTATTCTGTTGCGACTAAGGTAAAGTGGATCTTACTGTCTGTTGTAACATCAATAAGTACAGTTTTACTGCCTCGTTTTTCATTCTATATAAGTCAGAAACAAACCTCGAAATTTAATTCTATTATGCGTGAATCGATATCTGTCATATTTTTCATCTCGATTCCATTAACTGTATTTTTTATGTTGGAGGCTAAAAACAGTATTCTATTATTGGGAGGCAATGAGTATGTGGAAGCCACTGTAGCAATGCAAATGCTAATGCCTATATTGCTGATTTCTGGTTTTTCAAATATCACAGGCAATCAGATTTTAATCCCAACGGGGAGAGAGAAATATTTTATGAACGCAGTGACTAGTGGGGCATTTGTGAATTTAATGTTAAATTTCTTCCTTATGCCGATACTAGGCGTTTTAGGCGCAGCACTTGCTACTTTGATAGCTGAGTTTACGCAAATGTTTGTTCAGTATAGATATTCTGTAGATTATTTAAGGGGAAATATTCCATTTAGATCAATTATGAAATTCGCATCTTCAGCACTTCTGTCAGGAATTTTTTTGTTCTGGGGATAAACCATTTAGTTATAATAAATAATCTTATTTTTTTCATTTAGGATTATCTGGAATTTTTATACTTTTTATTCTACTTCCTTATGCTTGTGATACTGAAGGAAGCGACTATAAAAAAAATTTTTTAGAAATCTTATAGGTGATAAAAAAATAGATGTATATTTGACAATGGAGAAGCCAAGTGCTATCTCCATTTTTTTATCACTAATTTAGAAAAATTTCCACTATAAAACTTTCAATCAATTAAGCCGTGTGGTAAAATAGGTAAAGTATAAAATATGTATAAGGGAAGAACGATGAGAAAGAAAGATCTAATCTATTTTGCAAGTGCAGCTTTGTTACTTTCTGTATCTGCACAAGTAGCGAAAGCTGATGAAGTGACTTCAAACGAACCAGTTACAACGGATAACAATCACCAACAAGTGGCACCGTCTGTTGAAACGAAAGCGGGAGAAGAGCTTGTCCCTGCAACAAGCTACACAGCTCCAGCGACTGTTGTCGAATCTACAGAAAGAGCTTCTCAACCTGTAGATTCAGCAGTTACGTCGTCTGTGAGCTCTGAAGAAACAGCCTCTGCAACCGAATCAACTACAACAGCTCCTCAAGAAAAACCATCAGTAGGAGCATCTACTTTTTTTGACGCGGGTTCTCATGCTCCTGCCAGTCGCTCGACAGATGTAGCTGTACAGCTAAAGACCTTCGTGGATGTTAGTAGTCACAATGGGGATATCAGTGTAGAAGATTATCGCGTTCTTGCAAATAAGGGCGTTGGTGGTGTGGTTGTTAAATTAACAGAAAACACTTGGTATAACAATCCAAATGCGGCTTCACAAATTCGAAATGCACAGGCGGTTGGATTGCAAGTTTCCACTTACCATTTCACGTTATACAACGGAAGAAGCTGCGCGTGCAGAAGCAAGATTTTATATAGCTGCGGCTCAAAGATTGGGGCTTCCCAAAAGCACTCTTATGGTTAATGACTTTGAGGATGCTAAAATGCAACCAAACATTAATCGCAATACCCAAGCATGGGCTGATGAGATGCGAAAAAATGGCTATACCAATCTCATGTTTTACACAAGCGCTAGCTGGTTAGATGAAAATAATCTCCATAAAAAAGGACCTGTTAATACTGCGCAGTTTGGGATTGAAAACTTTTGGGTTGCTCAGTATCCAGCGCCGAAACTTTCTGCGAATGATGCTAAAACTCTTCGTTATAATGGAAAGGCAGGAGCTTGGCAGTTCTCTTCTCAAGCAGAATTACTTCCAGGGAAACACCTTTTTGATCATAATATTGATTATACAGGGCGATTTACAGCAAATTATAAACAGACGTCGGATCCAACCCAAGGTAATTTGAGTGGAAAGATTTCCGTCATTAACAATGACACAATGACAGGACGCTTTGATGTTTTAATCTCAGATGTCAAGGCTCCAAATGGCGTTGCATCTGTATCCGTTCCAATCTGGTCAGATGTGAATGGTCAGGATGATTTGGTATGGTATGTGGCTACCAAACAAAACGATGGTACCTACAAGGTTAGTGTGAAAGCCAGCGACCATAAAAACTCAACGGGTAAATACAACATCCATCTCTACTACAACCAGCTAAATGGGAAACAAATTGGCGTAACGACATCTTCAACAGAGGTATCTATTGGCAAACGTCCAAACGTACCAGTATCGGCAGATCTTTCAATTGATGTAGATAAGTCAGCAGGTACCTTTACGATTACCGCTAAGAACTTAAAAGGGTTTGAGAACTACAAAGAGATCAAGATCCCATTTTGGTCACATGCCAAAGGTATGGATGATATCAAGTGGTATACCCCAGTTCGTCAGTCAGATGGCTCTTATAAAGTTGTAGCGAAAGCCAGCGACCATGAAAATGTCGATGGGCGCTATGAGGCGCAGATCTTCTATTACGATGCACAGGGCCAACGTAAATTTGTCCAAAAATCCTTTGCGGAATATTCAACAGGTAAGCCAAACGTACCAGTATCGGCAGATCTTTCAATTGATGTAGATAAGTCAGCAGGTACCTTTACGATTACCGCTAAGAACTTAAAAGGGTTTGAGAACTACAAAGAGATCAAGATCCCATTTTGGTCACATGCCAAAGGTATGGATGATATCAAGTGGTATACCCCAGTTCGTCAGTCAGATGGCTCTTATAAAGTTGTAGCGAAAGCCAGCGATCATGAAAATGTCGATGGGCGCTATGAGGCGCAGATCTTCTATTACGATGCACAGGGCCAACGTAAATTTGTCCAAAAATCCTTTGCGGAATATTCAACAGGTAAGCCAAACGTACCAGTATCGGCAGATCTTTCAATTGATGTAGATAAGTCAGCAGGTACCTTTACGATTATCGCTAAGAACTTAAAAGGGTTTGAGAACTACAAAGAGATCAAGATCCCATTTTGGTCACATGCCAAAGGTATGGATGATATCAAGTGGTATACCCCAGTTCGTCAGTCAGATGGCTCTTATAAAGTTGTAGCGAAAGCCAGCGACCATGAAAATGTCGATGGGCGCTATGAGGCGCAGATCTTCTATTACGATGCACAGGGCCAACGTAAATTTGTCCAAAAATCCTTTGCGGAATATTCAACAGGTAAGCCAAACGTACCAGTATCGGCAGATCTTTCAATTGATGTAGATAAGTCAGCAGGTACCTTTACGATTATCGCTAAGAACTTAAAAGGGTTTGAGAACTACAAAGAGATCAAGATCCCATTTTGGTCACATGCCAGAGGGATGGATGATATCAAGTGGTATACCCCGGTTCGTCAGTCAGATGGCTCTTATAAAGTTATAGCGAAGGCAAGCGACCATGAAAATGTCGATGGGCGCTATGAGGCACAGATCTTCTATTATGATGCACAGGGCCAACGCCAATTTGTTCAAAAATCCTTTGCGGAATATAAGAAAGAACAACCATTATCCGGTACCCTTTCTATCGAAAACAACAACAAGGATACAGGAACCTTTGACGTTATCATCAAGGATGTCTACAGTCCTAAGGGCGTTCGTACTGTTCAGGTTCCT
>BNJU01002546.1_pt1 | contig 12619 bp, 22 predicted proteins | sample 8539281 | NCBI WGS metagenome assembly BNJU01 (sample SAMD00202456, study PRJDB9452) | human saliva metagenome | isolation source: human saliva | place: Japan
TGCCGTCGGATACGACACCCAAATTATCTTCTGAGGTCAACTTATTGGCATCGGTAATGCCGCCGACTACATTCACCTGTTCGTTAAGCTGTTTCTTGATAACCGTACCGGTATCACCACCGTACTTTCATACCATCATCTTTGGTTGCCACCTGATGTGTCTTACCGTTTTCATCCCGGTATTTAATACGAGTGATTTCGTTTCCGTTAAGGTCAGGATCGCCTTTATCAACGGTAATATCCGCATTGCGGCCGTCCTTACCGCTTAAAACCGATGTGACCGACACCGTCTTTACCGGACATGGATACAGCATCTTTACCGTCTTTGCCTGTGATACCTACTTTGCCGTCTGTACCGTCAGCACCATTAGGACCAGTAATAGATACGCCATCTTGACTGTTTTTTTACCAACTTTTTACCTTATCAGTAGTTAGCTGTCAGTCTTAAGGTTTTTTTCGCCATCTTGATATTAACATTACCATCTTGGTCGGCTACTGTTTTAATATTTTTCGCGGAGTATTTATCGTCAGACTCTGTACCTTCACCCTTTGATAGTAACCTTTTGGCCCTAGATTACGGTGGAATTCACCTGTATTACCAGCAAAATCCATACCTTTTTTCGTGATTTCATCACCTATGTTATTAATCTTATTATCTAAGGATTTGTGAGATTTTTGCAATTGATCTTCTGTAGCCGCACGACCGCTTGTGATGTTGTCAGGATCCCAATCTTTGTTTTCTAGGCCTGTCACATAGCCGTCTTTACCATCAACAGAGACTTTACCTGCTGCAATCTTACCATCTTTACCATCGATAGTCACCTTATCACCAGCTTTAATTGTACCGTTTTCACCGTCAATTGTTACGTTGCCAGCTTTAATAGTACCTTTGTTGCCGTCGATTGTAACTTTATCACCAGCTTTGATAGTACCTGTAGTACCATCCATTGCGATTTGTTTCGTAGCATCAGAGCCCAATGTCACTTGATCTTTAAGACTTACTTCATAGTTCTTGGAACCATTCGCATTGGTGCTAGGTGTCACAGTAATATTATTACCTGCAGATACCGTTGTGGATGCAGCTGCTGTAGCTTTATCCAATTGAGATTTATTAACCGCATCTTTAGGATCCGTACCGTCGGCTACATTCGTAATCTTATTACCGCCGTTATTGAGGCCGTCCTTTGTGAGGCTCACCTTATTACCGCTGGCAGGATTGATTGTCATACCGTCACCGTTGATAACAGTGTTATTACCACCGTTTGTGAAAGTTGTAGACGTTAAACCCTGTAATTCTTTCGCCAATTTTACATTCAATGTACCGTTACCGTCGGATACAACACCGATATTATTGTCGGATAATTTAGCTACATCAGCACCGCCTTTGATAGTTACGGTATCACCTAATTTTCTGTTGCTTACGGCACCGGTATCACCGGCAAAGTTCAAGCCTTTTTCAATAGTTTTATTGATATCGGAGATATCCTGTTTATTCTTATTGATGTTCTGCGTATTGTTGGCGATATCTCCGGCATTTTTAGTGATGTTCTGTTTGTTACCCGCAATATCCTGTTTATTTTTGTCGATGTCGGATCTATTCGTATTAACTTTGTCGTTAACCTTCTTCAACTGATCTTCCGTAGCACCACGACCGGATACAGCCACTGGATTATCCACATTCCAATCCGTATTCGTGAGACCTGTTACATGACCTGTATCACCATCTACAGTTACAGGGTGGGCAGCACCGACATTGATTTTATTGCCTAAACCGACAGTAAATTCCTTACCGCCATTCGCATTCGTACCTTCCGTTACGGTTACATTCGCATCCTTTGCTTTCACAGTGGATGCCTTCGCAGTACCGTTGATAGCTTTTTGTAACTGACCGTAGTTAACTGCATCATTAGGATTACTACCATCCGCCAAGTTGGTAATCTTCTGATTGTTAGCATCAATACCATTCGGCGTTACATAAGTCTTACCGTCTACAGTCAAGCCGTCATTGTTGATAGTCGTACTGCCGGCAGTAACGCTTTCTAGACCGGTTAACGTTTTCGCCAATTTTACATTTAATGTATCCGTTCCGTTGGATACAACGCCGATATTATTATCGGATAGTTTTGTCGGATCGGTCACACCACCGACAATATTCGTCTGTTCACCAAATTTACGAGTAAATTTATTAGCTGTAGCCGATGCAGCTTTCACATCACCAGCATATGCCACGCCCTTATCCATCTCCGAAGTAACTGCATGCAATTGACTGCCGTTGATAGCATCCGTAGAAGTATCGGAAATACGACCTGCCGCTACATTAGTAATTGTCCGTTCCATGCCTGCCTTGCCGACACTTACGGTGGATGCCGGATTAATACCTGCAAAGTTATGTACAGCCCCGTTAATGGTTGCGGAAGGTGTCGCTACAGCTGCTGCCGTTTCAGAACCGGTCCCCAGAGCTACAGCGCTTTCATTATCTACCTTTGTATTATTACCGAGAGCCACAGCATTTTTCGCCGTCACGGAAGCATTGTTCCCGAGAACCATAGCCCCATCAGCGGAAACATTGGAGTTACTGCCCACTACATAAGAATTATCGGCCGTAATACTGTTCTTATAGCCGAATGCACCAGACATATTACCTTTAACAGTACCGTCTGTAACAGTTGTAATTTTATCCTGATCGGCACCTGCACCACTACCATTTGCTTCCGTCGTGGTCATAACAGTAGCGGAACCGATAGTATTTCCTGCACCGATAGCATACGCCTGATTACCGTAAATCGTATTCTTGGAACCAACAGCAGCAGACTCTTTCCCGGATTTAGAACCGTCTTTCATATCTAAACCGACCTGGTTCGTATCACCGATAGAGGATGAACGATCACCGTAAGCACCAACCTGCGTACCAAGAGCAAGAGAATTTGTTCCCCAACTACGTGTCATGATACCGATGCCGGTGCTGGCTACACCTTTAGTCAAAGAGTTGATACCGATTGCTGTAGAGCCTGTACCATAGGCTTCGCTCAATGTACCGATAGCCGTAGTTGCATCACCGATAGCCGCCGTATTTGCATATTTACCTTTTACATTAATAGATGCCGAACCAAGAGTGCCGGCGAATTTATCTTCAATTTCCTTGTTAAAGCTCTTTTTAATACCGTTTCCAGCAGCCAATTGAGGCACAGTTGTTTCCAATTCAGTACGAGCCATATCGATATCATCACCGCCGATGGCAACGGATGAATTACCGATAGCTCTTGTATCTGCACCGAGAGCAAGAGACTGTGTACCATAAGTTTTCGCAGTGCTGCCGATAGCTACACCTTGCGCATATTTAGGGTTAACAGTACCGCCATCATTCTTAATTTTTACATTTGTTTCCGCAGATGCACCGATAGCCACATCACCACGAGCACCGTAGGAAGCAGCATCCGCCCCCATAACAACAGCGCCGGATCCAGGATTACCATGATGCGTAGAAACAATACTCTTTGCGGAACGACCGATAACGATATCTCCGTTTTCCAAAGCTTGTGCCCCTTGACCTATAGCTACTGTACTTGTCGGGATATTCGTGCCTACAGTACTTTCACCGGCTGCTTTTGCACCTGTACCGATAGCAATAGAATTAGTACCCGAGGACATTTGCTGTTTCACCGACAGCAATGGAGGACGCTCGGTTGCTTCTACTGTCCCAACCTATAGCACCTGCATTAGTTGCATCAGCTGTAGAATTAGCACCGATAGCACGTGCACCTTTGTGCCAATGCTTTTGCACCATTCCCGATAGCTACGCCCCAATCACCTCGAGATTGAGAACCGTTACCCATGGCAATAGCACCACCTTTGGATGCCTTCGCATTATTACCGAATGCCATAGAGGAACCACCGTAAGCACGTGCATTAGAACCAAAAGCCTGATCATTATCAAGACCTATCAATTGATTAGCTTCATCAAAACCGGCACGTGCATTATTACCAAGGGCAAAACCATTCGTGGATTGTACGCGTGCTTCGTTACCAATAGCTACGCTGTTATTAGCAATTGTGCGCGCGTTACGACCGATAGCCACCGCCTGTGCACCTTGACCGATAGTGCTTGTACCGATAGCAATTGTATTGATATCCTTAGTTGTCGCATCATGACCGATGGCAATACCACCGCTCTTATCTGTAATACCTGGTGTTGCTGTAGCAGGGTTAACACTTACTGTAGCACCATGACCGATAGCGATACCGTTTTGGCTTTCAGATTCGGATGGATCATTTTTACCAACAGTAGCGTCTGTACCCATAGCCACACTATAGTCACCGCGAGCATTTGTTCTTTCACCTACAGCAATACCACCGTCATTTTCTGCTGTCGCACCAGTACCTCTTGTAATAGGTGCCTCTAACGCATCCGTAGGCATCATAACGCCTGTCAACATAATGGCAACTGCTGTAGTACCTACCATTTTAGAGAATACAACCGACAAAGAGGAACGTTTCGTCATGTTCTTTGCTGTTTCTGCCACAACAACATAACAGCCCTTTTGTGCGATTCCAAATCACTTTAAATACTCGATTCATTAATCTTTCTCCTTTAAAGCAAACTAACTATATCCACTTACATAAAAAAATCTTAGAAATAAATCGATAATCAATGAGAATATATCGATATTTTTTAAAAATATATTACTAAAATACTACATATTTCTGAAAAAGTAAAAATTTTTTTCATTTTATTTTTCATGAAATTATACGTTTAGATTATTAATTATTTCGATATATAAAAATATCGAGGTACTGCCACTGGACAGTCCTCGATATTCTTATTCATTCTATTAAATTATTTTATTGAATTATTGGTGCATTAATCGCCTTGCGAAGGTCTACTGTAGGAAGTTCGTCCAAAGTAGGAGCCATTTTTTCGTCCACAGGTTTCACGCGATTATTACCGTCTTTCATAGCTTCGTTCAAGCTGAAGATCACCATTTCGTTCATGTAGAAACGCACTCATCATCATGTACATTGGCCGTATTGCGATCCAAGATATCGATGATTTGTTGCGCGTAGTCCAATTTAGCGTCTTCAGATACAGTCGCATTCTCTGTAAAGAACTGTTTGTAATCGTTGTACAAACGATCTAACGCCATGCGTGCATAGCTGTCGTTTTTGTAACGATGACTCACAATGTACCAGCTGCGACGAACGTTCATGTAGTACAACACATTGTTACGGTAACGCTCTTGACCGGTCATAACGCGGGAATCATCCATGATGCGCTTGCCCTTTTGGTCCAATTGGAATTGTGTGAAAGCATTCACTACGTCGCGAACTTCTTCGCTAGGTACAGGAACAGCCACTTCTGCTTCAATCACGTTTAATGGTTCAGCTGGTTGTTCCGGCATCATCAATCGATCTTGAGCCGCATCCGCTTGACCTACCGCACACACACAAGCAAGTGCCAATACAGGCATAAATGTTTTGAATTTCATACTTCCTCCTTATGATGAGCCGCCCCGGAAAGGGCGGCTTTCACAATCCTTACATGAGTGGTTAAGAACTCGAATATTCAGATTCGATTATTTTGTAAGACCTGCTTGTTGCATCAACAATGCGATTTGAGCTTTCATTTCTTCATTATCGCGTTGTACTTGATCGTATTTAGCAGATAACTCTAAGTCATGTTGTTTCATGCGTTCATTTTCAGCTTTTAACGCAGTCACTTCATCCTGCAATACATACGCAGAGCTGATAGGGCCTGCTTTATAGCGAGCTGGAACTGCTTTCTTAGCATCGGATGTACCAAATTTGTAGGATACACCTGCATTAATCATGTTGTCATGACCGCCAAGAGATACGCCCATATGGAACATTGTAGATTCATTAGTATAGTGAGCCACGCCTACAGCAGCAGCTGTGCTACCTTTATAGTGACCTACGGCAGCCAATACTTGAGTTGGTTCCAATGGATCATATTGTAATGGTTTGAGGCCGGAAATAGCTGCACTAGTCGCACCTACATCAGCGATTTTACCATCCACACTACGCATAGCACTGCTCAATTGATTTACATTAACCGCATCAGTGCCATCTACACCAGGGCCAACATTAGTAATTCTATTACCACCGTTGTTAAGGCCGTCTTTAGTAAGGCTTACAGCATTACCTTGAGCAGGTGTAATTGTTACGCCGCCACCGTTCATAACAGTTGTATTACCAGCAGCATCTGTAGTAATTACGGACTCAAGACCTTTCAAGTCTTTTCGCCAACTTGATATTGTAACCATCACCAGCAGCTGTTTTTCACAACACCGATATTGTTGTCTGCCAAACGGTTCACATCCGCACCGCCTTTAAGGTTCATAGTATCTCCCAATCCACGAACCACTTTACCGCTATCACCAGATTGGTCACCTTGGAATACACGACCTGTTCTTGCTTTGTTATTGAAGTCGTCACTAACAGCTTTCAATTGATCTTCTGTTGCAGCACGACCAGGAACTGCTACAGGATTTTCAGGATCCCAAGTTTTGTTATCCAAACCTGTTACGAAGTTACCTTCTTTACCGTCGGAAGTTTGTTTCTACGACTACATCGCCAGCTTTCACAGTATTTGCCGTTACGGAACCGTCATTGCCGTCAACCTTAACTTGATTGCCGCCATTGCCAGCTGTAATTGTACCCTGCAGAACCGTCGATGTTAACTTGTTTTGCTGGGTCTTGACCAAGAGTGATTTTATCGTTCAAGGCCATTTTGATAGCGCCGTTGTCCACGGAAGTTTTGATATTGCCATCACCTTTTACGTCGATTGTTTCGCCAAGAGGTTTCTTCACGGATTGACCATCTTCCGCTTTAAGACCAAAGCCTGTAGTTTTGATGTCTTCAATAGCTGTATGCAATTGACCACCGTTTACAGCGTCCTTGCTACCTTTAGCAACATTACCGTCAGCTACGTTCGTAACCTTCTTGCCCTGCCGCATCAATGCCGTCTTTTTGTTACCTTAGGACCGTTTTCGATAGTCAAACCATCTTTATTAACAGTAACAGCTTTGTTGCCACCATCATTGATTTGCAAGCCGTCTTTCGTCAACTTAGTCGCTTCATTAGCGCCGTCTTTAATCGTAACGCCATTTGTATCCATCTTAGTGTCGCCTGTTGTTGACAGTCTTAGCTGTTACAGTATCTACAGTGATGTCTTTTTTCAATTCTACCTTAACAGCACCGCCGTCTACGGACGTTTTGATATTCGTGTCATCACCTTTAACTTTAACAGTTTCACCAAGAGGTTTCTTCACGGATTGACCGTCTTCCGCTTCAAGACCGAAACCATTGGTTTTAAGGCTTTCAACAGCACTATGCAATTGACCGCCGTTAACAGCGTCTTTGCTATCTTTGGCAACCGTACCGTCTTGAACATTAGTAACCTTCTTGCCTGCTGCATCGATGCCGTCCTTCGTCATAGATGGACCATCGGTAATCTTCACGCCGTCTTTTGTAACAGCTGTCAACGGTTTACCAGCTGCATCATTGATAGTCATGCCTGCGCCGTTTACAACGGTTTTACCGTTTGCACCGTTAGCTCCGTTGTTGAAAGTAATGGAGTTCAAGTCTTTAAGGTCTTTTGCCAAACGAACATTGAGAATGTTATCTTTGCTGATAACACCAATATTGTTTTCAGTCAAATCATCTTCGTTTGTTAGGCCGCCCTTAATGTCCAATTGTTCATTAAGTTTTTTCTTGATAACATTACCGAATCACCACCGTATGCCATACTGTCATCTTTGGTTGCCACTTGATGTGTCTTACCGTTTTCATCAGTGTATTTAATACGAGTGATTTCCTTACCGTTGAGATCCGGATCACCTTTTTCAACAGAAATGTCAGCGCTACGGCCGTCTTTACCGTTGAGTCCGATGTGACCTACGCCGTCTTTACCAGAAATAGATACAGCTTCTTTGCCATCCTTACCAGTAACAGCCACCTTGCCGTCTGTACCGTTCGCAGTGTCAGGACCTGTAATGGACACACCGTCCTTACCGTCTTTGCCAACTTTCACGGATTCAGCTTTAAGGTTTTTATTCATCTTCACGTCAATAGTAGTATCACCGGTTTGTGCATCTTGCTTGATGAAAGTCTTGATGTTTTCGCCGCTGTAATCTCCGTCAGCTGCAGTACCTTCACCTTTAATAGTCACTTTGGAGCCAAGCTTGTTAGTTTTTTCGCCGCCTTGGTTAGCATCGAATTTCAAACCTTTATTAGTTAATGCGTCCGCACTATCTTTAATTTTGTCATTCAAGTAGTCCACATTAACCGCTTCGCTGCCATCATTGCCGGTAGCGTACGCCAGTTCGTCACATGAGTGCCGCCTTGTTTGTTATTGTATGCAGGACCTTCGTAAGTTACCTTGGATTTATCAGGATTACCAGTAGCATCCAAATCATACTTAACAGCACGGTCATTCAATTTATCAAGTTTTGATTTAGAAGCAACGTCTTTGATGGTAACGGTTTCTGTTTTATCTGGATGATTCTTATCTTGTACAGTCAACGCTACATCGCCGTTCGCATCCACAGTGTAGTCTCCATTGGAGCCTGCCGCTTGATTTCTGATCAAACGATAATCAGTGGAGTTAGCACTTTGTGCATCCAACGCTTTTTCAATTGATCTTCCGTTGCCGCACGACCGGATACAATCTTACTTTGCATCCCAATCTTTATTATCAAGGCCTGTTACATAATTGCCTGTTTCGCTGTCGCCGGCCGCATTGTTAACAGTTTGACTACCCATAGTAGCACCGCCTGCTTTCACAGTCTTAGCAGCCGTTACGGAATCAAGATTTTTAAGGTCTTTCGCCAATTGAAGTTCCAATTTGTTAGTGCCATCAGCTTTTACGTTGATATTGCCGGCTGCGCTCTTGAACGTTGCAGATTCAGCTTCAGTTACACCTTCACCTTGTACTTTTTACCAGGAATTCAATTTTGTTTATTCACGGTACCAGAGTTGTTACCAGTGAATTGTAAACCGTCTTTCATAGTCGCAACTTGGTGCTCGCCGTTGCCGTCTTTGTAAACGATACGTGTAAGACCGTTTGTACCGTCTACACCTTTTTCGCCTTTAACGCCTGTAGCAGAATCATCGTAACCAGGTTTTTACGGATAAGTCGATACCATTTGTACCATTAACGCCGTTCGTTCCTGCAGGGCCTGTCAAGCCGATGTGGCCTACGCCGTCCTTACCGGAAATAGAAACTGCTTCTTTACCGTTTTTATCAGTAACAGCTACCTTGCCATCTGTACCGTTCGCTGTGTCAGGACCTGTAATAGATACGCCGTCCTTACCATCTTTGCCAACCTTCACAGATTCAGCCTTAAGGTTTTTATTCATCTTCACATCGATAGTCGTATTACCTGTCGCCGCATCCTGTTTGATGAAAGTTTTGAGGTTTTCACCACTGTAATCAGCGTCAGCTGCAGTACCTTCACCTTGAATTGTAACAGTGGAGCCTAATTTGTTAGTTTGTACACCGCCTACATTGGCATTGAATTTAAGACCTGTGTTAATCAAGTCATTCTTGGTATTCGTAATTTGATCGCCAAGGTCTTGTTTTACTTGATGTAATTGACCGCCGTTTACAGCATCTTTAGAACCTGCCGCTACATTGCCGTCTTTCAAGTTAGTAATTTTTGTACCGTTAGGGCCTTCCAATGTTACTGTGTCATGGCCTGTGTTACCGTCATATTTTACGGAGCGGTCTTTTACCTTATCCATCTCAGTTTTGGACGCAACATCCTTAATCGTTACAGTTTTAACATCACCGGATTTTTCGTCTTTTACCTTCAAGTCAACTTGATTGTTTTTCAACTTTATAAGAGCCGTCTACGGCGTTGTTCGGATTAGCAATTAAGCGGTAATCTGTAGCACTTGCATTAGATGCTTTCAAAGCATCGCTAACCTTCTTAAGTTGGTCTTCTGTCGCTGCGCGTCCCTCTACATACGTAGGATCTGAAATGTCCCAAGTTCTATTATCTAAACCTGTTACAAAGTTACCAGTTTGATTGCCACCTTTTTTATCCGCTACCGTATGATTACCTACAGTGGCAGTGCCTGCTTTCACAGTGTCAGATGCCGTTACAGATTGCAAACCGGTCAAGTTTTTTTCGCCAATTGCAATTGTAATTTTGCATTGCTGTCTGCACCGACAGCCACAGAAGTAACACCGATATTATTACCTGTAGCAAGATCAGAAGCACTTGTTACGCCACCTGTGATGTCCACTTGTTTGTTAAGTTTAACATTAGATGTAGCACCCATGTCGCCTTTGAATTTAAGGCCATCGTTCAAGGTTGCCACTTCTTCGTTAGAGCCATCAGGTTTTTGGTACGTAATACGAGTTGTAGTCGTGCCAGGAGCACCATCTACACCAGGTTGACCGTCACGAGTAACGGAAATGTTAGTTGTTACACCGTCTTTACCGTTGATGCCGATTTTTACCGTCTTTACCATTTGCACCGGTTGCAGTAATTGTTTTTACATTGAGGTTTTTACTAGTTTTACATCAATTGTGCTATCGCCGTTAGCATCTTGAGAGATTTTCGTAATGATATTAGAGTTATCCCCCTTAACTGCTACTTTGGAGCCCAATTTATTTGTTTTTTCGCCGCCTGTATTAGCGTCGAATTTAAGACCTATCAATAAGATCTTGTTTAGTTGTATCAATCTTATTGTTTAAAATCATTTTTAGTATTTTGTGATTTTGGTCACCAAGATCCTGCTTAACTTGATGTAATTGACCACCGTTTACAGCGTCTTTAGAGCCAGCCGCTACGTTACCATCTTTCAAGTTGGTAATCTTTGTACCATTAGCACCTTCTAATGTTACTGTGTCATGACCTGTATTACCATCGTATTTCACAGAACGATCTTTTTACCTTATCGAGTTCTGTTTTTGGACGCAATATCTTAATTGTCACAGTATTAACTGTACCAGATTTATCGTCCTTCACTTGTAAATCAACTTTATTGTTATCAACTTTATAAGAGCCATCTGCCGCGTTATTCGGATTAGCGATTAAACGGTAGTCCGTAGCACTTGAGTTAGCCGCTTTCACAGCATCGCTGACAATTTTAAGTTGATCTTCTGTTGCCGCACGACCAGATACAAAGGCAGGATCAGTTAATGTCCAATTTTTATTGTCCAAACCGGATACAAAGTTACCGTTCTGAGCAAAGCACTTTTGTTGTCTGTTACAGATTGGGTACCCATAGTAGCAGTGCCGGCTTTCACAGTCTTAGCAGCGGTTACCGTATTAACGCTGATGTCTTGACCCAATGCAACCTTAATTGTTGTATCGTCGCCAGTTTGTGTAATTGTAGTGTTAATGTTAGTACCATCGCCGGCTACAGTTACCTTGGAGCCCAATTTATTTGTTTTTTTCGCCACCATTATCAGCATCGAATTTAAGACCTTTATTAATAAGCTCTGTTTTTGTATTATCAAGCTCTGTTTTTAGACGCGATATCCTTGATAGTTACAGTTTTCTTATTCGCAGGGTTTTTAGCATCTTGTCAGTCAAGTCAACCTTATTACCGGATACAGTGTAGGCCTTATCAGCAGCACTGCTGTTTTCAACTAATTGATAATCAGGAGCATCTACGTCAACTTTATATGTTTTATATGTACCATCAGTACCTTCTGTAATCGTTGTGTTTTTACCAGCAACAACTTTTACTGCTTTTTGAGCTTCATCACGAATAACGGATTTACCATTGTCAGTAATATTGGACAAGTCTTATTTGCTCGCATTGTCGATTTTATTCTTAGTAGCATCAGTCAACGTCACATCAATTGTTTGGTTGTTAACAGATGTCGTAACATAAGAACCATCGCCTTTTACAGTCAATGTTTGGTTGTCCAATAAAACGTCATTGTTACCGCTGTTGCCGGCTACTTTCAAATTAACATTGCGCAATTGTGCCACATTAACAGCGTCAGTATCAGCTGTACCTGCGTCCCTACGTTTGTGATTTGACGAGTTTTTGTACCACTGTCACCTACGGACACCGCACCCATAGTGGATGTCAACGCAGCGCCTGTCAATCCGCTATATCCGTTTGTACGGCTGTCTGCAGCTTTTAACATTATAACCTGCTTTACCGGCCGCAACGGAAGCAACGGAATTCGCACCCAATGCAACGCCGTCATCTACGCTGGATTTAGCTTTTATAACCGATAGCAGTACTGTTTGCATTAGCTGCAGTCGCATCAGCACCGACAGCTGTAGCAAAGTTACCTGTCGCAGAAGTACGTACACCGGTCGCTGTAGCGTTATTGCCTGTAGCACCTGTGTTATCGTAGTTCGCATCGGCAGATGTGCCTTTAGCACTGAAGAAATTCGTTTGTGCCGCTCAACAGCTTCTTTTACCGTATGGTATGTGCTATTCTTGATATTGAAAATCAGGCGCTTTTATATGTAGAACCATTCGCTTCATAGCCCGTATAAGTAGGGACCTGCGATGGATTTTTGCCAAATTACTGTTTACAAATTTTAATTGTTTTTACATTTGTTGCGTCAGTATCGTTTTCACCACCTGCTACGTTGATGATACGGCGTTGGCAATACGTAACTG
>BNJU01001044.1_pt1 | contig 12604 bp, 15 predicted proteins | sample 8539281 | NCBI WGS metagenome assembly BNJU01 (sample SAMD00202456, study PRJDB9452) | human saliva metagenome | isolation source: human saliva | place: Japan
GGAAGCCGTACGCGCCGGTCACCAATACTCTGCTCATCTTCCTCCCATCCGCTTTCTCGGAAATACAAAGCCCCGGCTGCAATTCTTACAGCCAGGGGCAAAAGCAACTCTTGCTGACAATCTAAAACTCCCCGTCTTTGAAATCTCATCCGGAACATTTTATCGCTTGATGGTTTCTATACTTTCAAATTCTAATTCATTATACACAAATTGGGTGTGGCTTTCAATCGCTCTCTGAAAAATGCAAAAAAAGCTGCCGCAATACTGCGGCAGCTTTTTTATTCTCAGTGGCATCCGTTCCACCTGAACTCGCGTTTGTTTTCACACAATCCTATTTCAAACAAAAAACAAATTATTCTTCAATCAGAATGGTCTTCTTCTCCGGCAACTTTGCCTCTGTCTTTATCAGACGCCTCGCAAGGTCATAGGCACCGCAATATGAGGATACTTCCTCTCTGTTACAAAAAGTGAGCATTCCCTTCATCCGAGAGAACTGTCGCATTTCCTGCGTGCCATTTTGCGATATTCCGATGGAAACAGCCCTGTATTGGTTTTGAAATTTGCCGCAAATCTTCCGGCATTGGAATACCCGACAGCCGAAGCAACCTGCTCGATTGCAAGGTCTGTAGAGACCAGAAGCATTTCCGCGTGACGCATACGTCGCTGTTGGATGTATTCGGAAATCGTACAGTGATAGGTTTGCTTAAAAGAGGTCTTCAACTTTGTGGTGCCCATACAGGCGATTCGTGCAAGCGTATCCAGCGGAAGTTCCGAATTAAAGTGGTCATTGATATAGGAGGCGACATTGTTCAAGGCATCCATGTCCTGCTTAGATATTCTTGCAAAGCTATCATTTTTGCTGTTCTTTCCACGTTCATAAACAAGAGAGACAGCCTCCGCAACCTTGGCCTCATAAAACAACTTTGCCGGTATGCCCTCTCCTCTATACTCCCAAACCTGACGCAAAAGCTGTGACATTTCCGGGAAGTCGAGTGTTTGCCCAACGCGACTGAATGCCTCCTGCGGAGGAATGTAGTCATCCGGGTAGCTTTCCCGCAGATATTTTTCATAATATGCGGGAAATACTTCAATTCCCATGGAACGAATCGGAATATTCTTGTGCATCATAGATTGATATACCTCATGTCCTCCGTGAAAAGTTTTGACACACCCTGCGGTTAAGCGGCGGTAAGGGGTCAACTCCTCCCCGGACACAGAGTCATAGTAGGTAATGCTTAAACACTCCGGCGTAGTCAGGGATATCAAATGATCCTCGAAAAAATAGAAATCGTGGATTTTAATATCAAACAAATCTTTTTCTCCGTAGACCCAGTAATATCCGCAGGCTACCCCCTTTGGAGCGAGGTACACTTTTCCTGCAGGGCTGAAGTTGTGTGTTGACTTACTCTCAACAAAACCGCTGCTGGTAAGCCATTCTCTGTAAAATTCGTCGACTTCCATACGCAATCCCCTCGAATCATACATATCGGACGCGATTTCATACGCATCAGACAAACCGTTCTCAACCGTATTGTTGCTTTTCCTGATTTTCTATACTGTTTTTGTAATTAGTCAAATCTAATACTATACTACCACCGCGTCTCTTGCACTGCAATGTGTACACTGAAAAGGAGGGCATTTGTTATGACAAGCGAAACAAACCGCAGGAAACAGAAACTTACAGTCAAAGATCTCATTACAGTCGGTGTCTTTTCCGCCATTATATTGATATGTATTTCCTTGAGCGGGGGGCCCTTTGCAATGTTCCCAGCCCTGACCTTTTATTTTCCGGTAGGCGCGGCACTTCTCGCCGGACCTGTATATCTTTTACTGGTTGCAAAAGTGCCAAAACCCGGACCGATTTTTATTGCGGGGCTGATGATGGCAATCTTCTGCTATGTGACCGGCATGCATATCGGCATGAGCATCGGCTATCTGGCCGGAAGCGCATTGGCCGATCTTGTAGCAAGGACCGGACGCTATCGAAATATAAAAATCAACATTCTCTCCTATATTCTTTTTTGCCTCGGCGGAACCGGGTCCTATCTTGCATATTTCATCAATCCGCAAGCCTGGTTAAGCAGGATGTCGGAAAAGGGCACACCGCAGGAATACCTGGATACAATGGCGGCAACCGTCAACCAGCGGATTTTGATAACCATGTTGGCAGGCACTGTTTTAGTCGCCCTTTTCAGCGGTTTTGTCGGCAGTCAACTGTTAAAGAAGCAATTTGAAAAAGCGGGGATCACGGCATGATACAAAGTGCGAACACAGAAAGCCGTCCCGGGCTGTCGTTTGATCCCCGCACAAAAATCATTCTGCTGATTCTATGCGTGATTTCAGCGATGATTGCGCCCTCTCTTTCCTATGAGAACTTACTCGTTTTTGCGATTACCATATTCGGGTGCGCAAGCGGGAAAGTCCGAAAGTCACTTGTCCCGGCGGCATTTTACGGCGTCTTTTACCTGCTGACAACACGGATTATGTCGCTTGAAAAAGGAACGCTTTACACGGTGTTCACATCCTGGCTCGGCTTGTTTTATACGGTCTTCCCTTGTGCTTTTCTGGCAAACATTATCATTTCCACGACGAAGGTCAATGAATTCCTGACCGCGATGAACAAGGCACATATTCCCAAGCAACTGGTTATTCCGTTGGCGGTCATGCTTCGGTACATTCCCACAGTTTGTGAGGACTGGGGGTATATCAAGGACGCCATGCGGCTCAGAGATGTAACCCCCTCCTTGTTCGGCTTTCTGAAAAATCCGGTCATGACGGTGGAATGTCTCTATGTCCCTTTGCTGATGGCAGCTTCCAATGCGGCAGATGAACTCTCTGCCGCCGCAGTTACTCGCGGAATAGAGAACCCAACGCCACGCACCTGCCTTCTTGAGATTCGCTTCCGAGGAAGGGACCGTATTGCCACAGTTCTTGCAACTTGCATTTTTGTGTTGGGTCTTATTTGGGAAAGGATTGTGTCACCATGATTACGTTTCAGCATGTATCTTTTTCATATGACTCACACAGAGCGCAGGCGAATATACATAGAACAGAGAGTTTGCATGACATCAATTTGACAGTGAATGACGGTGAATGCGTCCTTCTCTGCGGGAAAAGCGGCTGCGGAAAAACCACCTTGACGCGCCTTGTAAACGGGCTTATCCCAAATATCTATCCCGGGAAGCTGACCGGGAATGTTCTGCTTGACGGACAGAACCTTTCGGAACTTCCGATGTACGAAATCGCATCTCTTGTCGGTTCGGTGTTTCAGAACCCAAAGACACAGTTCTTCAACGTGGATACAGACAGCGAGATTGCATTTGGCGTGGAAAACCAGGCCTTGCCCAGGGAACAGATTGCGCAAAAAGTGGCTGCCGCCGCAAAGATTCTGGAGATTGAAACTCTGCGCGGAAGGAATATTTTCTCTCTTTCGGGCGGAGAAAAGCAGAAGGTTGCTTTTGCCTCTGTATATGCCATGAATCCCATGGTTTATCTTTTGGATGAACCATCCTCCAATCTGGATATGGAGACAGTTGATGCTTTAAGAACTCATCTCAAAGAGCTTAAGTCTCAGGGAAAAACCATTCTGATTGTCGAACACCGCCTCTATTACCTGATGGATATCGTTGACCGCATCCTTGTATTGGATGAAGGGCAGATAACAAAAAGTTACTCTGCCAAAGAATTCCTGTTCCTAACAGACAAAGAACGCCGAATGATGGGGCTCCGAACCACCGACCTGCGAAAAGAGCTTCCCGAGCTAATTGCGAAGAAAGAACAGGAAAACAGTCTGGAGCTCAAAAATGTTTCCCTGTTCTATGGGAAAGAAACTGTGATGAGAAATATCAGCGCAAAATTTTCACGGGGCGAGGTAATTGCACTTGTCGGGAAAAACGGAACCGGTAAAACAACCTTTTTGCGAGCCCTCTGCGGATTGCATCAAGAAATCAAAGGAGATTTTTTCCGGGATGGCAGAATCATCTCAACAAAAAAACGGCAGGGAATCTCCTATATGGTCATGCAGGATGTGAATTTTCAACTTTTTGCAGAGAGCGTGGAAGCAGAATGCTCCTTCGGCATTCGTAACCCGAATACCGCTCTGATTGCAGAAACGATGGCCGCGCTGGATCTGACCCCCCTTCGCCGCACAACATCCCGGTACGCTTTCCGGCGGACAAAAGCAAAGGCTGGCCGTCGCTGTGGGACAGATCTGTAAAAAAGAGCTGATTGTCTTTGATGAACCTACCAGCGGATTGGATTATGAGAGCATGACAAGCGTCGCCAAAATAATCCGCAACCTCTCCGAACAGGGGAAAATCATATTTGTTGTGACACACGATTATGAATTTCTTTGCAGGACATGTAGCCGCATACTTGTTTTTTCCGATGGTGACATCAGCGACGATTTAAAATTCCGTGCGGATAACAAGGCACAGATTAAGCAATTGTTCTTTTCTGCCGTGGGGATAAATAAGGGAGGTGATCTGTTTGAATAAGGGACGAGAAAAACCGGTCAAATTACTTCTTACATGGGCCGGCAGCGACAAATGGTACTTATTTGCCTCTGTCTTGTGTGCATTTTTGAGCGGACTGCTTCTAATCGGACCGTATGTCGGCATTTATCGCTTGATGGACAGAGTCCTACTGGGAACGCTGACAAAGAAAGAATTGACGGACATCATCGTTCCGGTAACCGTCACAACCATTCTTCGCATGATTCTGCTTGGTCTGTCCGGCGTGCTCTCGCACAAAGGTGCTTATAACACCCTGTTTCGGGTGCGCTGCATGATCATAGAACACCTGGCGAAGGTTCCGCTCGGATATGTCAACGAGCGGAGCACCGGTGAAATCAAAACCGTCTTGAATGAGAACATCGAGAAGTTAGAGTTATGTCTTGCACATAACATTCCGGAGCTTGTTAGCTATCTCACCGGTCCTGTCGTTATTTTTGCTTATCTCATGACGGTGAATGTTCCGCTGGCACTCATTTCTCTGCTTCCTCTCCTTTTGGATATTCCGGTGATGATGGCAGTTTTTCAAAAAATGTCTGATATGTTGCCTGAGGCCAACGAATCTCTTGCCGACTTCAATTCCGTCATGGTCGAATATGTCCGCGGAATGCGTCTGATTAAGGCATATCGGATGGGTAGCAAATCATTTCAAAAATTCAGAGAAGCCATTCTCGACGGAAACAGAGCGTGGAACAGAATCTCGAAAAAGACTGCTCCCTTGTATGCTGTCTTTATTCTGATACTGGAGTCCGGACTTTTGCTGATCGTCCCCCTGGGCGGAAGACTTTTCCTGCGGGGAACGATCACATCCGGCGTATTTCTCCTGTTTACCTATATCGGCTCCTTGTATTTGACGGAATTGCTTCCGCTTCAACAGCTTTCCGGAAATTTCGCGCAAGCGTTCAGCGGCATTACAAAAGTAAAAGAAATAGTGGAACTTCCGGTTTTTGAAGGCGGGGATGCTTTTCCCGAACGCTGTGATATCACACTAAAAGGCGTGCGCTTTTTCCTATGACGGAAAAAAACAAATGTGCTTGAAAATTGCAACCTGTGCATCCGCGAAGGCGAAAAAGTCGCCGTTATAGGCGCCTCCGGCACGGGTAAAAGCACGATTGCCGCACTGATTTCCCGTTTCTACGACCCGGATGGCGGAGAGGTTCTGATCGGAGGAAAAAATGTCAAAAGTATCCGATACGAAACACTCCTCGCGCATATATCTCTCGTCTTTCAGAAGACTTTCCTGACGCGAGACTCTGTCTTGGACAATATTCGCATGGGGATGAACGCTTCTTTGGAGCAGGTTCGAGAAGCTGCAAGTGCAGCACAAATTGACGATTTCATCATGTCCCTCCCCGACGGATATGACACAAAAGTCGGAAGTTACGGTTCCCGCTTTTCGGGCGGTGAAAAGCAGAGAATTGCCATTGCACGGGCAATTTTAAAAAATGCGCCGATTCTTATTTTGGATGAAGCGACGAGTGCCGCCGACCCGGAAAATCAGATGGAGATTGACAAAGCAATCCGGAACCTCTCCAATGGGAAAACCGTCCTCATCATTGCTCATCGGCTCAGTGTTGTCGGCATGTGTGACAAGGTTGCGGTGGTGGAGAATCATACGATTTCCGATATCGGCACACATGATGAACTGCTTTCGCGCAACAGCTATTACCGAAGAAGTTGGGAAAGCTATGAATCGGCAAGGTCTATCACCTATGGAAAAGGAGGGCTTGTTGGATGACAGATAAAAATCTTTTCCGTAAGAATGCCCGGTTTTACCGTGGTCTGATATTGACCGTTTTGGAGGGACTTCTTTCCGGAAGTAACTATATTGTCATTTACGCAGTGCTCACAATGTTGTACGACGGTACTGCTTCTATGCGGCGCATCTTCAGTCTATCCGGCCTCGTCGGTGCTATCTTTGTGATACGACTTGTCATTTACAGCATTGGTTATACGCAGAGCCAAATCGGTGGCGCTGAGGTGTCTAAAAACATTCGTCTCGGCCTTGGCGATAAGCTTAGAAAGCTTCCGTTATCCGGCTTTACGGAAAAGCGCGAAGGGCAATACATCAATATTATGACGGCAGATGTCAATAGTTATGAGCAGATTCTTACGCATAAACTTGCCTCTCTTGTAAAAAACGGGATTCTGTCAGCAATCGTGCTCTCCTTTATCGGTGTTCTGTATTTCCCGGCTGCGGTCATCCTACTGTTTTCTCTTCTTCTGTTGCTCCCCGAAATGTGGCTGTCATTTCGAATTGTGGGAAAGTACGGTAAGGAAAAGAATGCTGTTACGGCCGACGCTGTAGGACAAATCGTTGAGTACATCGACGGAATTCAGACCTTCCGGGCATACGGAATGGGAGGCACGAAAAACAGAAACACAACCGCTGCCCTGCGGAAATTCAGCACAGTCAGTTATCAATATGAGGCACACGGGATTCCGGTTAATTTTGCTTTTAACATTGTAAATTGGCTTACCGTTCCGCTGATTATGTGGATTGGATTCATCCCATGGCAATCCGGAGCCATCCACGCAATCAATTTCCTGTTTCTGTGCATGATGCCGATGGTTTTAGCAAAGCTGACCGCTGCAATTTCGGTGGACATGTTCAGTTACAGGAATCTCCTGATCTCAAAAACAAACATTCAAAACCTGTTGACAGAAAAGAAAATATCGAAAAGCAAAGATATCTTTTCGCCTAAAGAGCACGGCATCTTCTTTCATGATGTGTCGTTCTCTTATGTGGAGGGAGAACCTGTTCTTAAAAAAATGAGTTTCGCAATACCGGATCACAAGCTAACCGCAATCGTGGGTGACTCCGGATCAGGCAAATCAACAATCCTGAATCTGATTGCGAAATATTATAATCCGGAAAGCGGGGACATTGACATCGGCGGACAATCGATCCGCCATGTCAATGCGGAAGATGTACTGGATATCATCTCTATGGTCGATCAGGACACCTTTCTGTTTCATGAAACAGTACGGGAGAACATACGCCACGCAAAGCCTTCCGCTACGAATGAGGAAATAGAAACCGCCTGCAAAAAAGCGAACTGTGACACATTTATCCGAAAAATGAAAAAAGGGTATGATACCTCCATCGGTGAAAACGGCAATCTGCTATCCGGCGGTGAACGACAGCGACTTTCGATTGCTCGGGCCATATTGAAAAACAGCCCGATTCTGCTTCTGGATGAGGCAACCTCCTCTTTGGATATTGAGAATGAACTCGCTGTCAAACAGGCAATTTCAAATCTGCTGCAGGAAAACAAAACCGTTGTGATGATTGCTCATACCTTGTCCGTTATAAAAAATGCCGATCGAATCCTCGTCGTGGCAGACGGAAAAATAGCAGAGTCCGGGACCCATGAGCAACTGTTAAAGTTGGGAGGTAAATATACGGCCATGTGGAACGCCGAACAATCGCTTGCGGCATAAAGGACATTCGGCTAAATCCGGAAGTGACAAAAAAAGCTGCCGCAATACTGCGGCAGCTTTTTCTTTTTCAGTGGCATCCACTCCACCTTAACTCGCGTTTGTTTTCACACAATCCTGTTTCAAACAAATTATTCTTCAATCAGAATGGTCTTCTTCTCCGGCAAATTTGCCTCTGTCTTCTTCGGGATGCTGAGCTTCAGGACACCCTGTTCAAACTTCGCTTTCACATCCTCTTCTTTCACATGTGTGCCCACATAGAAGCTTCTCTGCATGGAACCCGAATAGCGTTCCTGCCGAATCAGCTTGCCATCCTGATCCTTCTTCTCTTCGTCCAGCCCCTTTGCGGCACTGACCGTGAGATAACCGTTGTTCAGCTCCACCGTGAGCTCTTCTTTCTTGAAGCCCGGCAGATCAATGTCCAGCTCATAGCTGTCCTCTTTCTCATGCACATCGGTCTTCATCAACATTCTCGCGTGGCGACCGTACAACTTCCGCTCCGTCTGATCTGCCCCTTTCAATGCCGGGAAATCAAACCAATCATCAAACAAATTCTCGCCAAACAGACTCGGTACTAACATACTCTTACCTCCTTAATTGTCCTCGACCCTAAGGTCGAAGCTGCTTCAGGGGGAAGGAGGGTGAACTCTCTTTTGCTTACTCTCTGTTCCTCTTTACAGTGCCCATTATACCTCTGTTGTTAGCACTGTCAATAGTTGAGTGCTAATATTATGTGAACCTTTTGTGAACGCTTTTATACCAGACTTTCAGCCACTGCCACTGCCAGAACACCGCAGACCAAACTCGACACCACATAGAGCAGGGCTATGGTCTGATTCCCTTTTCCGAGCAAAGTCTCTGTCTCCAGCGCAAACGAAGAGAAGGTCGTAAAACCGCCGCAAATCCCCACCTTTAGGAACAGCGTGAAGCGCGGATTGAGACTTGCTCTTGCACTCAGCGCCGCAACCAGACCGATTGCAAAGGCACCGATTACATTGATACAAAAGGTCTTTAGCGGGAACCCGTTCTGCGGATTAAGCGGCAAAAGACCAATCAGATAACGGAGCACTGCGCCGATCGCTCCGCCCAATAGCTACAATCATACCATTCAGCAAACCTAAGTTCCTTTCATCACAATCAAACAACACACAATTGTCGCCCATGCGACTGTAGCTCTTATACCGTAAAGCAGTGGGGCGGCATCCCACCGGACACCGTCCCAAACATCAAGTCGGAACATTTACAGCTGATACAGCTTTGTATACTTCTCTTCGATGTAGTCGAGGAAGTAGTTCACATCAAAGTCCTCGCCCGTGACCAGCTTCATGAGTTCAGGCGCGTCATAGCGGCAGCCGTACTTGTGGATGTGCTCCTTTAACCAGCCCATGACCACATCGTACTGATTGTTCTCGAGCAGCTTGTCCACGTCCAGTTCCTTCCGCATGGTGTGCACGAACTGCGCCGCAAACGCCGTGCCGAGCGCATAGGTCGGGAAGTAGCCGAAACTGCCGCCGGACCAGTGCACGTCCTGCAGGATGCCGACTTTCGCATTCGGCACATCGACACCGAGGTACTCCTTGTACTTCGCGTTCCAAGTTTTGTCGAGAGAGCTTCGGTCGAGATGGTCCCGTTAAAGAGCCCCTTCTCGATCTCATAGCGAATCAAGACATGCAGCGGATAGGTGAGCTCATCCGCCTCGGTGCGAATAAAGGAGGGCTTGGAAGCATTGACCGCTTTCAAGAAGTCCGCAAGGCTCACATCGCCGAGCTGCTTCGGGAACTGCGCCTTGAGCTTCGGGTAGTGATAGCGCCAGAAAGCCTCGGTGCGCGCCAGATAGTTCTCGCAGAGACGGGACTGGGACTCGTGCATGCCGGAAGAAATGCCCTCCGAAAGTATCATGCCGTCGTACTTCGGATCCACATCGTGCTCATAGTACGCGTGTCCCACCTCGTGCACGGTCGAGAAAATCGCCGAGACCACGCCGTTCGGAACATACTTGGTTGTGGTGCGGCAGTCGTTCTCGCAAGTCCAGGAGGTAAAGGGATGCTCGGACTCATTCTGATAGCCCCAGGAGGGATCAAAGTGCAGGTAGGTGGAGAAGCTCATTCATAAACTTCTTCTGCTCTTCGACCGGGTACTCGAGGTGCAGGAAGTCCTCGCGGATCTGCTTTGCCGCCGTCACCTTGCGGATTAACGGGACCAGACGCTCTTTCAGCGCCGCAAAGAAGGCATCGTATTTCTCTTCCGTCATGCCGGGCTCAAAGTCATCCAGCATCTGATTGTAGACCGAGAGCTTGCTGTCGCGGTAGCCGTAGAGCTTCTTCTGACTCTCGATGACCTGCTTTAAATAGGGCTCAAAAATCGAATAGTCCGCCTTGGACTTTGCGAGAATCCAGGCATCAAAAGACTCGTTGCAGAGCTTCCGGTAGGCCACATACTCTTCCTTCGGAATGCACATGGTGTCCATGACGCCCTTATAGTAGAGCTGCACGGCGCGCTTTGTCTCGGCATCTACCTCCGGGTCGTCCTTTAACTCCTTTAAGAGCGCAATAATCTCCGGGTCGGTCTCAAGGCTAAAGAGCTCGCCCGCGAGATACGAGGATCTCTCATCGCGGTAAGCCGCACCTGCGCTCGGCGCGACCGTCTGCTTGTCAATATCGATGATATTGAGCGCCATGCTGTAGGCAGAGCATTTGAAAATCCAATCGCGGTACTGTTTTCCAGTTTTTCCTGTGTCGTCATAGATGCTCCTTTCGAGATAAATGTGAATCGTGTCGATGAAAATCCGAACCTTGGGTTCGAACTTGAAGCCTTAGCTTTTCCCCGCCTTTGCAAGCAGCAAACTCTCTATCATGACGCCGAGTAAGGACTGCGCCGAAACGGTAAAATCAGGCGCCGTGATTCTCTCGTTAAAATAGGCAACGCCGCGGTCATGGTCAAGGAAGCCGTTCCGAACCAGGTACTGTTCCGCCTCATCCAACGTGAAGGCCGCCTCGCGTAAGCTTTCATCGGTAAAGCCGTTAGCGTAGTGCACGCTCTTCATGATGCGCTTTAACTTGGTCGCCGGGTAGCGTTCCGAGAGCGCCGTCCGCAGGCGGGATACCAGCGCTAAAAAGTCCTCTGTTTCCGGCGCGGGTGTATGAAGCGCGGTCTCGGGGAGGATGTGCTCCTCGCAGAGGTGCCGCAACAGTCGAAGTGCCTGCGTCCGCAAGAAATCCGGCTCTCCCATCTGTGACTCGATATTCCGAATGAGAGAGATATCCGCGGGGAGCCAGGGCACTGTATACAACTCGGCTTTTGTGAGCCATCTGCCTTCCTCGGCTTCGAGGAGCTTAGGCTCTCCGCCCGCAAGCTCGCACCAGAAGCAATCCATGGAGAGATGAAACGCCGGGTAATCGTACTCGACGGTCTCGATCAAATCGCCGAGTATGATATTCACATCGAGTTCTTCTCTGATTTCCCGCCGAAGCGCCTGCTCCGCACTCTCTCCGGGTTCCACCTTCCCGCCCGGGAATTCCCACTGTCCCTTGAATTCCCCGTATCCTCTGGCTGTCGCGAATATGCTCTGTTTCTCCCGCAGCGAATCACAGATGACAGCTGCGACTACTTTGACTGTTTTCATAGCTTCAGTCTATCATGTTCTGCGCCAATAGCAAGACAGGGGAGGGCTCATCCGACATCATGCGCTAAACACAAGCGAACGGTAGCCGAATGATTCGTTTGAAATTCGGCATTCTTAGCATTTGCCGTAACACAACTAAATTAAGTGCGATAACTCCGGTAGTTACCAAGGGAAATCCGAAAATAAACACAAAAGCTATCTCATTATTTGCTTGTTATAGTTCTATAAATCTAGTATTTATACCTAATCTAAATATCCAAAAACTCATAAGGCTTTTCCGAAAGAGAAGATTCGCAGCACTCGGCAAGATACGCATCTTTCTCCTTTAGGCTCTCTATGTCCGGATATACGTTTAACACTCTGTCCCCCAGATTCCAAAAATCATGTGACCAAGACTGTGGGGTTTCCCATACGTGTGGATTTCCTTTCGCCCAATTCGGAAGCTCCTTGCGAACCTTGGTTGCCACTGCAAGCTGCCCTTTTGCAGTTTTATAAATCGTGTCAATCCTTATTCCACCGTCTACCGGACGTTCTACACGAGCAATCTCCATTCCATAGAACATTACCTTTCTTCTTACCCCTTTTTCATAGAGGTTTAACTCAATCTTGTCATATCCTTCGCTTTTGTTGCGTTGAACACTTAGAAAGTCCTGCAGTGCCTGTATCACAGCGGCAGAAACACTTCCGGCGTACTTGGCAGCATCATCAAATAAGTGTAAATCTGCTTCTGCAACATAAATATTTTTTGTGGCCATAACCATACCTCCTTATTTTTGTAACTTGTATCTGAAGTTTAGCATCTATATGACTATGAGCATGATTATAATCATATGGAGGTATTTTGTCAAGATAGTCACCTCCTTATACTATTTAACAAATGAGTGCGAGGAAATGTGCAAACGAAATCATTCTTGCGCCATAGCAAAAAGAACTCTGCAAGCCGTAACCCACAGCTTGCAGAGCTCTTCTACACATAGCTCCTGTTAGGGAAGTTCTCACAGCAACTTTTCCGTCCACTCCTCTTCTTTGA
>BNJU01004602.1_pt1 | contig 12587 bp, 13 predicted proteins | sample 8539281 | NCBI WGS metagenome assembly BNJU01 (sample SAMD00202456, study PRJDB9452) | human saliva metagenome | isolation source: human saliva | place: Japan
CATCTGACGTCAGAATTGGTGATTCGATGGCGAGGAAAGGTTAAATTTATCGCTAAAAAAATTTGGCATGTTTAAGATGAATAGTTGCTATTTCTTTATCTAAAATAAAAACACACGCATTAAGTTCAGTTTTAATGCGTGTGTTTTTAGTCAAGGAAAAAGTTAGGCAGAACACCCATTATATGTCGTTCTACGATTTCAGTGAATTATCTTTTGTATTATCTCCTTCAGCTATGCCATAGACTGTTGCTAACTGGATAATTTTCTTTGCCCATTTGCTATGCGGCTTCATTTCATTCATCCGGTTTTCTTTATATCCTTTTATTACACCAATTTGCTGCTGATTTGTGTTAAGAATTGTCAGAGCATCTTGGTAGTCTTCTATACTAACAATGTTATTCTCAGCAATAAGGCTTAGCTGAGAAGGATGGATGCAAGTTTTTCCAATGAATCCATTAAGTCTGTCTAATTCTAGCTCTTTTTTCAATCCATGAGCCCAATTCCCATCTTGAAAACGGCTATTAAAGTATTCCCATACTGGTCCAGAACAGATATAATCTGCGGAAAAAATATTTAAGATATCTGTTAGACAGTCAGCAATAAGTTTAACATCGTAGATAGTCTGGTGGACATTACGACGAATACCGAAAATATTACTAAAATCAGTTGCTCCCACACGGATATTTAAAACTTGCTCCTTATAGGGTTTTAATAACTCTGATATAAAAAGAAGTTCTTCCATTCTGGTATTCTTTTTCATGATGCTCTCGCTTTCAAGAATTGGCATTATGTAAAATGTTTGATTTGTTCTTTTGCTAAAATTGTCGAAAACTTGAAGGTAGGCAGGAGCAGTAGTAGAATCAAATTTAGGAAAATTAAATCCAGAAACTAGTTTAAAGATATCAGGAGAAGAATGCTCGAGCATTTGATTAAATTGTTGGGAAGAACGGACTCGGATAAAAATTAAAGGGAGAGAATCAAAATCTAGCTGGCCAGTTTCCAAGGCTTGATTCAGTTTGTCTAAAGTCTCAAAGAGTTGTAATTCAGCTTGATGAACAGTTCCATCTCCAATAGAATCTTCTAGATCTAGACAGATTGAGCTACAGCAAGGATGGAGGCCAGCAATGATTTCATCAACTATCTGAGTTCGATGAGCGGGCATATAAAGAAGTCCAGCTATTGCATATTGCAATAAATCTTTTTGGGGAATTTTTGATTAAATTGGCATCCTTCTTTAAATAGGGTATAGAATCATAAGTAAAATTTCATTCAAATCTTCCATTCAACACTTTTTAAGTTTTTTGTTCGAGGACTACTGAAAAAATATCCTCAGCGCCTTCTATTCCTTGATTAACAATCATATAGCCATCTTTATTATTGATAAGCTGGTAAACTTCACTGTTCTTTGGTATCATTTTTATATCGCCTAAAGATAAGAAGCCAGCATCTAATTTTTCCGTCACCCGAAGTAATTAGAAATTCTTCTTTGAGATAGTCTTTTTAAAAAAAGAAAGAGCGTTTTCTTTAGAAATTTCTTTAGGGATGATGTAAAGTTTAAGCCCCTGAAGAGTGAAAGTCCATTCTAAATCTTTTAAATCTTTTTCAAGACTTGGCAAGATAAACTCTTGAACGATATCCTGATCTTCGGTAACTTTAGTAAAAAAGAATAAATTGTCAACCAAAGATGGAGTTCTAGTTAAGTATTTTTGATATTTAGTTAAAATATCTAAGATTTTAGGATAATCCAATGCTTGTATTTGTCGAGTTCTTTCGATGTGTTCCTGCCAGACTTTTAAAGGTTGACCTTTATGCAGAATGATTCCGCCATTAGCAACAACAGCATAAGGGCAGTCTTGTAGGGGGATAATGCGTGAGAACTGCGCTAGCGAGCGAGTTGTAATTGGAACCAAATGGATATCGCATCGAGTTTTGGCTTGAGCAAGTAATTCCAATGCTCTATGGCTCATATAGGAGATTTCACGTCCGTCTAGATGTTCTACACAAGAAACAGTCTGATAATTTTCAACAAACTTATTAGAATAAATGATGGTTCGATCTAAATCAGTAGCAAAAAGCATAATATTCCTCTTTTTTTGGGACTGATAGTTGTAAAATTTTAATAGAAAACAAAAATTTCTTTTTTTAATTTCAAGCAGTTATATTTAAAGGTTATTAAAGTTAGATTGATTGTCTTAAAAATTTTTGTCAAACTTAAATGAAACAATATTATAATCTTAAATGACTTAAGAGAATAAATTTTAGTTATCAAAGTGTGCAATTCATCAAACTATACCAATCTTACTATAAAAGAGCCGATAAGTCTAGTCTTGGAAGCATTTATAAAGAATCAAGTAGATTATTGTCATGGATAAATTTTCCCTGTTCATGAAGTATTCATAGTCACTTCACTAAAAGAGTTGATAAGTAAAGGCTGAAACACTAGTGTTTCAGCCTTTCTATAACTAAGATTTATTTTTTGTAAGAGCTTTTCGGATGAAGTCTATAGGGATAATCAGAACAGCAATAGCAAGTGCTACAATATAGTGTTCAATATCCATAGGAACAGTATTGAAGACCTGTCCACCAAACTGAATGATTAAAGATTGAACGATAGCAATGGAAATCATGACAATCGAGAATTTTTTGTTTTCTGAAATATGCTCAAAAACATTAAGACCAGTACTGCGAGTATTGAGGGAATTGAAGATAATCGCATAGATAAACACAGTAAAGGTGAAGGTAGTTACCATTTCAAAGTTTCCAGTTCCATTAGTGATGAAATCTTGAATACCAGCTACATTTTTAAGAATAGCAAGACAAACAATAGTAATGAAAATGCTAGCAACTCCAATAGCAGACTTCATATACTTTGTTAGAATATTAGCTTTTTTAGCCACTGGTTTTTCATTCATGTAACGATCTAAGGTAGGTTCTTCACCAAATGCCAAAGCAGCTAGTGTATCCATGATAAGGTTAATCCAAAGGATTTGAATGATTGTAAATGGCTCTTTCAGACCGAAAAGAGGGAGAGAGAAGAGACATAGCAATAGTAGTTACATTAACTGTCAGCTGGAAAATAATGAATTTGCTAACTGATTTGCTCATTGTCCGGCCGTAAAGCACAGCTTTTTCGATAGACGTCAAACTATTGTTTAAAATAACAATATCAGAGGCTTCACGGGCAACCTCAGTTCCGTCTCCCATAGAGAAACCAACGTCAGCAGCTTTAAGAGCAGGTGAGTCGTTTACTCCATCACCAGTCATACCACAAACCATATCAAGGTCTTGAGCTGCTTCAATTAAGCGCTTCTTATCCATAGGTAAGGCGCGGCTTACTACTTTCATATTAGGGAGTTGCGCTTTTAATTCTTCGTCAGAGAGGTTTTCTAGCTCATCATGAGTTAGGATTAAATCTGTATCACTGGTAACAATTCCAGCTTCTTTAGCAATGGCAATAGCTGTTTCTTTACGGTCTCCTGTAACCATAACTACTTGAACTCCAGCTTTGTTCATTGTTTCAACAGTTTGTTTAATAGAATCCCGTACATTGTCTCGAATACATACAATAGCAATCAAGATTTTATCTGAACCTTCTTTTTTAAGAATAGCGAGAAGACGCATAGAACGATTAGCCTGTTCCAAAGAGAGTGCAGAGAATTTATCTTTATCAGAAGTAGTAAAAGCAGTCTTATTTCCGTCTTTATCAAGATAGAAATGACAATCATCTAAAATAAATTCTGGTGCTCCTTTGATGTAAATTTCGCCTGACTTAGTCGTAACACTAGCATATTTTTTAGCAGAGTTAAACTGTTCTTTTTCAGCAATAGTGTTTGTATCAAAATCTAAGAGATTGCGGTTGATTAGAAAATCTAAAAGAGCACGGTCAGTTGCGTTACTTCCGACAGCTATACCATCTGCTATATTAGCGTCATTATTTAAACCAATGCCATGAATAACTTGCTTGAGTAACTTTTCAGACATATTCGAGAAATCAGCAGCAGAACTCTCATCAGTTGTCTCATAAAGAGTTCCATTGCCAAGGAAGAAATCAACAACAGATAGTTTCCCTTCTGTAATTGTTCCAGTTTTATCGCTGAAAAGGATATTCATATAACCAGCTGTTTCAATAGTATCAGGATGACGAACTAGAATATTCTGAGCTAGCAAGCGGCCTGAGTTCATTGAAGACACAAGAGCCAGCATCATAGGCAATCCTTCTGGAACTGCCATGATAATGATAGTCACTGCAAAGAGAATTGTTTCAATGACTAATAAGAAAATAGATGAAAGATTCAAATTGTTTGCAGTATTTAAAGCAAGAAAACCAAGAACAAGGTTGATGACAGAGTAAGCCGCACCAGCACTGTATCCAAGAACGCCAATATTTTCTGCCAGTTTGTTCAATTTCTCTTTTGATGGAGAATCTTTCCCATCCTCTTGGAGAGAGGTATTGATGCTTCCAAGAACAGTATGGTCACCAATATCAGTTGCTTCCATAACAGCTTCACCAGATGTTACCACAGTCCCACGGAAGATTTTTAATTCTGTAAAGAGGTCCTGACTATCTGGTTCTGCATTATCACCTAAAGCGATTTTTGTAGCATCTTCACTTTCCCCATTCAAGATAGCTTGATTTACCTTTAATTCTCCAGCAAGAATAATCCCGTCAACTGGGATTTTATCACCAGTTTGAAGAAGAATTTGGTCTCCTTTGACAATATCATCTACTAAATTTCTTTAAGTTTACCGTCGCGATAGACTTTAGCATTAGTTTTGCTGGCTTCTTCTTGTAATGTATTAAACTTTTGCTCATTTTGATATTGTGAGATAGCAGAAAATCCTGTTGACAGGAGAATGGCAAAAATCAAGGAAATTGCTTCGTACCAATTTGCTTCACCAATACCTGGGAAAATCATGCCGATAAAGTTGAAAATAATTTTGAGACCTAAGGCTGCAAGCAGAATCAAAATCCACTGATCTTTGAAAGCTTCAATAAATATTGAAAGAAGTGAGTTGGCTTCTTTACTGGAAAGTTTATTATCTCCATGGGCTGACTTGCTTGCTGCAACCTCAGCTGAGCTTAGCCCTTTAAAGTTATTCATTTGGTTTGTTTGTCCTTTCTAAAAATAAAGAGGCTGAGACAATAGTGTTCAGTCTCTTTTTTGTATGTCAATAAAACTTGATTTGGCAACTGTCTGTCTTTAGCTAAAGAGTGCAGCTATACCATTTAAATCAGCCTGCTTACCTTCACCGATGGTGTGGAAGGCCCAAGTTGAACCATCTTTTACAAGTTCTGCAAAAACAACAGCTGTGTCGGTAGAATAATCATCTTTAAGTTGGAACTTGCAAAGTTCAGAATTGTTCTCAGCATTAACTAAGCGAACATAGGAATTATTAACCATGCCAAATGTTTGACGACGAGTGATAGCCTGATCGATGGTAACGGCGCAAATGACCTTATGGATACTTGGTGAGAGAGCAGCTAAATCCAAATTGATAACTTCATCATCACCATCACCTGCACCAGTACGATTATCACCATTTAAGTGAATACCGGGAGCAGTTTTGTTATTATAAAAAATAACATCACTAGCAGAAGTAATTTTGCCTGCCTCATTCAATAGGAAAGCAGAAATATCAAGGTCAAAATCTGCACCACCGGCAGAGATATCCCAACCAGCGCATAAGTCAACTTTTGTAAGGCCTGGAGCAGCTTTAGCTAAGTCCAGGATAGTATTTTTTTCTAAATCAAGAGATACACCTCCCGTTGCAGGAGCAACTTCAGTGGGTGTTGGAGTAGGATTGGCAGGTCCGCCAAGTGAGGTGAAATTAATAGCCATGAGAGATTCCTTTCTGATTAACGGTAAGATTTTTCAATGTCTTGGATTGAAGCGTTTAGGTATTCTCCAACTGCTTTGAAAGTCCAACCATTGACAGTACGTGTAAGTTCAGCAAATTTAACGGCCGTCGCTTTGCCGCCATCTTCTGATAGATTGAAGCGAGCGATTTCTTTTTCAGGACGTTGTGCTTGATCAACTAAGCGAACGTAGGCATTCTTTACTTGGCCAAAATATTGTTTGCGATTTTGACCAGAATAGATAACAACTGCTACAACGATTTGAGCCACGTCTGGATGAATATTATTGAAATTAACAAACATGTTTTCATCATCACCGTCACCAGCACCGGTAAGGTTATCATGATCTAATTGAATACCCTGAGATTTCTTTTTACTGAAATAGACCAGATTATTAACTGAACGAGTCAGATGGCCAGAAGAATCAAGAAGGAAGGCACAAAGATCAAGGTCAAAGTCAGAGCCAAAGAGACTTGTCTTAACATCCCATCCTGCTGATACGCGAATATTTTCTAAAGAGAAATCTGTTTTAGAAAGATTAAGGAAGTCATTTTTTGCAAGGTTAAGCATGCCTCCTTTATTTAAATCGAGTGTGACTTCACGTCCTTCCGTACTAGCAGTTTGAATAGGTGTGTTAGCAGCAGGAGCTTGAGTTTGTTGCTCATCTCCACCAAACAATTTACCAAAAAGTCCCATAATATTTTCCTTTCTATTTTCTTAATTACATATAGCGAGACAAGAGTTGGTTGAGGTCAGCGATAGCTCCCTCACCGATTGCTTCAAAAGCCCAGCCATTAGCCGTCCGACTAAGGGAACAAGCTGTTACAGAAGTATCAGCAGAATAACTGTCACTCAATTCATAGCGGCAGATTTCCTGTTCGTTATTATCGGCATCTAGAAGGCGGACAAAAGCATTTTTTATCATGCCAAAAGTCTGACGTTTAGTGACTGCATCAAAAATAGTAATGAAGAAGACAATTTTCTTAATTCGAGGCTCAATTGCATCAAGATTAATTTGGATTCGTTCATCGTCGCCCTCGCCTTCGCCAGTACGATTATCACCTTCAAGTCGAATTCCAGCTGCAGACATATTATTGAAGAAAATAACATCATTCGGTACTTGTGCAACACGACCGCTTTCTTCAACTAGGAAGGCTGCTAAGTCTAGGTCAGCAGTTGGTCCTGCAACAGCCATATCCCAGCCGCCACCTAGAATACAATTTTTTAATGCAGGAGCCTGCTTTGTTAAATCTAAAACGCTCCCTTTAGAGAGGTTAAGAGGAGCAGCAGAGCTGCCAGAGTTTAAATTAGTGAAATCCATATAGATATTCCTTTCTGAATCATAATATTTTTTTAAAACTTTTTAGCTTAAGGAAGGCTAAGTAAGAGTTATCGGTACCTTATTTTAAGTGATATCAATGACCGCTTATAAAACCTTTTTCAGCCATGTCAGATTTCATATGTTCTAACTCAATAGAATCACTTTTTCGTTTTTCAGCAATTTGATTATTGATTTGCTTGGTTTCTTCAATTCCTTTTTTGATTGTCTCATAAGTTGTACGAAGAGTCTCCATTTGAATAGAGCTTCCACCAGCCATACGAGCAATATTAACAGATTGATTAGCAGTGTTTTGTGCATTACGAATTAGAAGTTCATTTGTTTTTTCATCCAATTGTTTGATTGACTTAGCTTGAATTTCCTGTCTTTTTAATTGAATAGCTTGAACCAAACATTGCTTGAAGATTGGCAATGTGATAATAAAGGAAGAATTGATTTTCCGCATCAGATTAAAGTTAGACATTTGCATGGTCTGAATCATAGGACAGGTTTGCATGGCCACGTTTTCAGCAATCTGCAAGTCATATGTTCGCTGTGCGAGCATATCTTTAATCATGCTTAGCTTTTGCTGTTGAGTTTGTTTTTCTTGCTCTGTTATATCTGTACGAGCCGCAATTTGATTGCTGTATTCTTCGATTTCTTCTTGAGCAATCTCACCAGCAACAATATATTTTTCTAATTCTTCATAGTAAGCTACATTAGTTTTATATTGTTTTTCCAAATTTTCTTGAGTTTGGTGAATCTGAACTTCATATTGCTTCAATATGGTATAAATCTGATCAACCTCTTTTACCCATATCTTCATATTTAGCAAAAAGTTTATCAATACTATTCTTTATTTTGCCAAATAATTTTTGCAGAGCAGATGCTTTTTCTGGATTTTCAATTTCTTTAATATCGAATTTATCCATGATTTTAGTAAGTTGAACGAGCATTCGAGAAGCTTCCTCTGCATCTACCCTTCGCATGGAAGATAATAGAGCATCAGACATTTGAGAAATCCCTTCACTCGGTTTTTGACCGAAAGCCATAATTGAGTTGACATTAGTAATATCAATCTCATTGGTGAGGTTCTGAACCTCAGGCAGTGATCTTAGCTTCTGCTTATAGGCTAAGTTGTCAGCTAGGACTTCTGGTTTAGCAAGTTCAAGTTCAGTTGATTCAATCTCTTGTGGAGTCGAATCAAAACTTCCTGTGTTGATAGGCATATTGTTTTCCTTTCTTTAATTAAAAAGTTTACTGAAGAAATTTTGTTTTTTCAGCTTTCGTTGAATAGCTTGAAAACTTTGCTCATAGTTTATAACATCTAACCTGACAGTGTTAAAGTACTCTGCATTAATGTAAGAGTTCAGGTCAGATAAGCCGGCAGGTGAAAAAATGATGATATCAAAACCAATTTTTCCAAGATAGGCAAGGACATAGCACGTATTTTTTGATAACTGAGTTTCGCCTTCCAAGAAAAAGACAATCTTGGGTATAAAGCCGGTAAAATCAAAGCTATCTATGAGTCGTATTACTCTTTTATCCAACTGTAGAATCAACAGTGCAAAGTTTAATATTTCTTCTTTGGATATTGTCAATGGTTGTTTGAACAGTCGAGTATCAGCAATAGTTTCGTTAATCTTATTGAGAAGGAATTTTTCTGTTTCATCGTTATAAGGAGCATAGCGATAGAATGGGAGCTTCATAATCTCCTCAATATCAAAACTTCCATTACTGAGTTGACAAAACATAAGCTGATACTTATCGGAATCATTTATTTCATGAGTAATCAGTTCATCACCATTGGATGTTAAAACGAGCGTATTGTCAGACGAAGAACAGATATTGACCAAATGGGCGTACTTGTCAATTGGATTATATTCTCCCTCTATTTCAAAAAAGAAATGTGGGACGTAGACTGTTTTCTCAACGGTCTTAAATCCGTTCCGAACTTTTGCGGGTGCGTTCCAATTTTGTTCTACATCAATTAAAGTTGAATTGAAAAAAATGGGGCTTGTCGTTCCATTTCGGAACTGCCAAGGTCTATAGATGCCAGAATTTGTAAATAACTGTTCTTCAATTTGTGTTTCTATATCCAGTGTAATTGAACGATTTTCCTCTATAATTTGTCCATTTTTAGCTCTTTCTGCCCAACTTTGGATAGGCAGGATTTGAGTGTTTTTATGGACAGTACTGATTTGATCAGAGTCAACTTGAGCAAAATTTTCATCATCTTTTAGTGGATTAATATAAATGACATCAAAACCAAAGCGATTTAGTAACAGCAAGAAATATATATCGTGTTTGGAAATACTACCATAGTAGATGCACTTGTTTGTAAGGTAATCTCTATCTTGATAGGATAAGCTGAAAATATGTAAGTATGCATAGAGTAGCATTTTGCATATAAAATTATTTCTCACGCTGTTATTCAGGAAATTTTCCTGACGGATAGCAAGATTTGTTATATATTCAAGAGCAATCAGAAATTGATGATTGAGCTCTGCATCTTCAAAGAGTGTAATATCCTGACTGGCTATTTGACTAACTTCCATTGAAGCAAGCTCGTTTTTTATGCTGTTAATGAAATCAAAATCTGCATCCATTGGGATTTGGCCGTCAAAGTAAATAGTGTGAGTTGAATCCTCTTGAGCTTTTACCAAAATAGTTTTTAATACACTATCATATTTACTTTGATTTTCAACCCCGATATATCGTGTAAAAACAGGAGCGAAAGTGGCTTGTATTCCTTTTCGTTCTGTGATTGAACGCCAAAGTTCAAAGGGCAGATTTTGCAGACTGGTCGACATGAAATATACCTGCTTTCTACGATTATAATGTCACATCTTTTGTCTTCTTTGTATAAAAGTTAAACGAAGAGTGCAGATGGTTTGCTTTGTACCTCCTAAATCACTGGAGATAGCTTATTAAAGTCTGCTCTCCCCTGCTTTATAGATACCATTGTATATTTATAAAATGGTCTTTGTCAAGAGATAAACTATAAATCAGCGACTTCCTTTATAATGCCACAAACATTATATTTCTGTAGGTTGACATATTCGATTGGGATTTGTTTTTCTTCACATAATTGAAGGATATGTTTAAGGTATTTTTGATTAGCCTTTTCTCTAATTAACACCCTGTCTGGAAGGCGCCTAAGCAGAACTCTAGTTGTCTCACCAACTCCTGGTTTTATTTTATTGATATCACTAATGTTGTAGGATTGGGCGATTTTCTTAACTTCGTCCAATCCTTTGAAATCCTCATTGAGCTCTTCTTGTGAAGGATTAAAATAATCTAATTGAACTTGGTCAAAATAGGATTGTACTTTATCTAAGAATTCCAATGAATGGTCGTAAGCTTCGTTTTCTGCATAATAAACAGCTCCGTGAAGCTCGTCATCTTTCATTTCTTTTAATTTGACCGTCCTGCTGACGAGGCCGCTGACAGTAGCATTTAAGCAAGCGCTAGGAATTAAAAAGTCCTGACGAGTACCATAAAGCGGTGTTACCGAAGCTGGATCACTGAGTACAGCTAGAGTAGGATCTAGTTCGGAAAAGAGTTTGTTTTCCTCTGCTAGCCTCTGGCAGGCTTCTTCCAGGACAGTATTTATTGCTCCTTTTCCAACCCAACCATCCACAAATTGAATATCTTTAGGATGGTGCTTGTTGGCTATAATATTCATGGCAGCTATGTCGATCCCTTTACCTCTAATGATAGAAATACTATAATGCGGAACATCAAGCTGATATTTATAGTGAAGGTACCTTTTTATTAGAATACCTATAGGAGTCCCTGCCCTTGCTAAGGAAACTAAAACAAGATTTTCTCCTTTTTTCTTAAAAATCTTTTTCAGAAAGACTTGCTATAGCGTTAGCAGTCTCAAAAGAAAGAGTTGCGAGGCTTTCTTGATAGATTTTCATATAGCGCTCTGTTGGGGCATATTCTAGAGGTAGCATTTCGGAATAATGAACGCCCTGTTGATTTAACTTTTTCTCTTTCAGCAGTGTCTAATACAGGAACCTTTCCACGCACATCTTGTAAGAGGATGGTTACATCGGATTCAGGGTAACTAGTTTTTACTAAATTCATAAAAGCCTTTCTTATTGTTTAACAAAAATTAGTGTTTGCTTACTAAAGGGCTGCAGTTTATTTTGAAGAGTTGCTCGAAATGCATCAGTCATAACCTCATAGACGATGATAATTTGGTCATAATGATGTTCAATATCGTAAAGGAAAGTCATTCTATTAGTTTCGTAAGCACTGGCCAAAGCTAAGCCGTTATGGAAAAGATAGTTGTCTTCACTGGAGAGGGAAATGGGACTTCTTGTGGTGGAGCGAACCTCTGCATCAAGTTCTTGGGCTAGCCTAATTGGTAACCACATGTTTTCCTCAGTTCCAATGACAGCTATTGTTTCTTTTTTAGATTTCCGAGAGACTTGCGAAGTCAATCGATTTAGAGCAGTTTCTTGGAAGACTAAAAACTCTTCTTTAGTGAGACCTGTTCGAGGATTGAGGTTGTCAGATAAATGATAGTGAACGTCTGAAGTTAGTCTTGGTTTTTCCAGTGTTGTTTCTTTCAGATCTATGAGAGGAGTATTATCTCTCATTTGACCACTGACTAGGTATATTCTTTTGATTCCTTTTTCTTGAAAAATCTTACGATTCTTTGTATTTTTGCCAGTTTAATATAGAAGCGGCTGCAAAAGAAATACTGTCTTTAATTTTTTTGAAATTTTTCAATAAAGTTAACAATTGTATTTCCTGTTGTTATTTCATCTTCGATAAACAAAACAGTATCGTAGTCAGGAATATCTGAGCGATAATATAATTTTTGTTTGCTTGCATGTGAATGTTCTTCTTCGAAAGAGATATTTTGGATATCCGTATTAATGCTTTCTCGAGTAGTCTGCAAAATAAAAGACAGTATTCAAATCTTTGTTTTCCAAGGCCATATGCATGATTGCCTGGGCGATTCCAGTAGCCGTCTCAGAAAAACCAACAACTAAAATACGCTTGTCAGAAGGAATTTGCCTTTTTATTTCTTGATAGAGTTCGGAAAATAGCTGCAGCGTGTTATGGGCTTTAACAGGATAATGTTTAGCTTGATATTTATTAACAAATAAATAGTCTCGATTGGGATTATTATTTCGCTTGCAAATAGCAACCATATCATTGATAACGAAGGAACTCTTATTTTTCTTCTATATTAACAAAATCCTCTACTTTTTAAAAAGATAGGTCATTATTATTCCTTTCAAAGTTTGCAATTAATTAACCTTTATTGTCTTAGTATATCACTAATTAGCTCAACTGTCACTTTAATACTTCAAACAAATCTGAACAATCTTATTAGCGCTATTGTGGTATAATAATAAAAAAACATTTCAAAGGAGTTCCACATGCTTG
>BNJU01005324.1_pt1 | contig 12531 bp, 15 predicted proteins | sample 8539281 | NCBI WGS metagenome assembly BNJU01 (sample SAMD00202456, study PRJDB9452) | human saliva metagenome | isolation source: human saliva | place: Japan
GGTTACGTATTGCTCCACTGATTCCTGCTGGGATGTGGTTTGGCCCACACATACGCGAGCGTCGGGAACGCGCGCCTGTGCACAGTGGGTGTTGGATGTGTGGACTTTTGCGGGCGGTCAGACTTTATTGCAGGAAATGTCTGTTGTCAATCTGAAGGAATTTCACCGCGCGCCGAACTTCATTACTGGGAGAATCCCATGAGGCGCAACCGGCCTCGCTTCGATGTACCTGAACGCCGCCTGACGTTGGGCGACGCGCTGGAAGAATGCTGCTGGTGCTGCGCTGGCACACGTGAGAAGCCGGACGTCACGTTCACGAAAGGTATCTTTCTGCGGCGGTGGCAAGAAGGTGCCGGACTCGGGCAGCCATAACAGTGAACGCGGCGCTGCTGCTGGATGCCTCCTCGCGAGACGATGAATTGCCGCGTACGACATCAGCTGGCGACTTATGCGCAGTGTGCCGTGCCGGTGATGTCGAACGCGGGTGGCGACTACACGGCGCGTTTGAACTTCGTTTTGACCGACCGCCCGATGCGTGGTGTGCGTTGAACTCGACTTCCGCAACACGATGGTTTTGGATTACGAGACTGCTCGAGAAATTGATCAAATAATGAGAGGTTTCATTGAACCTTTTGTTAGGTATGTGCCGCTGGCAACTTTGTGGCAGGAGATTGTAACGCAGCGAGCCAACTTGACGGTTCGTCCACGGGGAATTCGTACTTGGTTAACTTTGGGGAAACTCGAAGTCCATGGCGTGCTTTTGAGTTCAATTACCGCCTACGGGATGAAGTGAAAACCATAAGGTCCGGTAAAAGTTTTCACATAGGCTGGGCGCTGAAGTCCATTGTTGGACTTTAGCTTATCTTTGTTTTACCACAAACATGATAACCATGAATGAAGGTACCGGTTTTCTCGGACAGCCGATGTAATAACAAGTTTATGTTTCTGCTCGACGCCAAATTTTCGTATCAGCTAAGAAAACGTCAGTCACACTTCGATGCTTGGGTACCTGGTCGTTATGTTTATGCAGTGGTCAAACGCTTCGACCTCCCGCGCAAATCAGCATCTATGTTGCCCAGCCCGGTAAATTGGGACACGGTACACCTGCCTCGTCGCTCCACACTCGATGCCAACCTGCGCCGCAACGTCGCATTTTCGAAGCCATTACCGAGTTTATAAGCACGTGCTTTTCCGCGGACAGCCGATCGGCGTGGTAACCAAATGGACTGAACGCCACAATCATCGATTTTACGACCATTTCTCTTCTCCAATCCATTAAAGGCGGCGATATCCGAAGATAGTGGAAAAGAAGCCGGCGGATCAAAGTCCACGCCACATTCAGCCAACGTGAGTTTCAGCCTCCGATATCCGCTTCACCTCGGCGTCAGTGGGCCTTTATGCTCCGCCCTAACCACCACAGCGGCGATATCTTGGCCTTTCCGACAGAGTTATATCGACTGTTAAGTTTGAGGAATGACGGAAGCCGGCGTGACGTATGTCACCAAGATGAAGAAGAATTCCGGCACGAAACCCTTTAGGACAGATGATGCCACACAGGAAGGGTGATGGTACAATCAAAGCAGGGCGTTCACCAAATGGGCAAAGGAGGGAGGAACTAAAGAATTGTGCAAGAATCATCACCTACGCGATCAGCAGTTATCAGTTCAAACTGATCTCGCTGTTAACCAATGACATGGAAATGCCGATTCGTGACATCATCGGAGATCACCGCCAAAGGGAGATAGAACTACTTCGGGCAGCTCAAATGAATGCCTCAGATATTTTATGAGGAGGCCAATGCTATCAAAATTGTGATTTCATCACATTGATCGTCAATCGGCTGTCATGGTACCGCAAGCGTACAAACGTACTGGAGTTTTCAATTTGGCCACGATGGTGTACCAGCGCCTGCGTACCATTGACCGTTATAGTTTTCGAGCATCCCGAAAGATTGGTTGAAGATCTTGATACCGCGATAATCCACCGTCGAACCTTCACTTTACTATAATGCATTAGTGGAACTGGCAACGTCATTGATGGTGCTTGATAGGGGAAATCGGGTGTTATTTTGAAGTTTAGCGGTTGTTGGTTGAAACGGTTAACCCTCTGCGTTGAAGCGTTTTGCTGGTGTGTATATGGAGCAGTGGCGCGCTTGTTGGATTTCATCGACGGTGGATGCGCCGGGCGCCAAACGGAGTCTTCGTTTAGCAAGGCCGCCGACGGTGTTTAGATATTGGCGGATGACGAAAGTAGGCGCCGGTGCCGGTGCCGGAGGATGCACGCGGTGCTGCCGAGGAGGATGTCGACAAGCAGTGACGTCGAGGTTTCGGCGCATAATGCTAACGTCGGTTCGCGGCGGAGTTTTTTGTGACGGCGTCGCGTCTCCTGCTGATGAAGGTTGAAACCCGCGAGGGGAGATTTTTCTGGTCGGGCGGTCGGTGATGATATGGTTGAGGGGGGACGGTCATAACAAGAGGACGCGGGCGATGCCTTTGGTGCCCTGCACCACGCTGACGGAGGTTTGCCCTCACGCGACGTGTAGGACCGACTTTGGGTTTGACGGCTTGGCGTGGAGTGGCGGTGCGCCTGGTCGGCGGCGAGGGCACTGGCGAGTTGCCGAGGGCGGGATTGGCGCAGGGTTCTTTCCTTGCGCCCTGACGGCGGCGGATTTGAATCCATCTTGCGGGATGGCACTGCCCTTGTGCGCGGCCTTCCGTTTTTCCTTCCACCGCCGCGAAAGTCTTGGTTCTTGGCGGGCGGCGCGGGTGCCTGTGGCCCGGCTTGGCTCTCCCTGACATGGATGGTGTTTTCGATGGCGGCGTTGGAGTTTTGGAGGCGTCGGCTTCCCGTCGCGCATCAGAGAGACTGCGCCTGGTGCTGCGTGAGGGTGGTGGAGTCTCTCCCCGTAGTGCGTCGGTCTGTTCGAGTTTCTTTTCGCGGTCGGGATGTTGCGACGTTAGCTCATCATATCGGTCGCGACAATGTCTTGAGATATTTGTCGCTCTATCACATAGTCCTTAAGTCCCACGGGAGTTTGAGTAAGTAGCGAATGACAGGGATGCTGCTGATTTTGCGGCGACTGATTGGCGAAGGAGCCCGATTGCTGACCTGGAGGAAGGAAGTGTGGGTTACCTGAGCGGTCAGAGTGCGGTTGCTGACCACGTTGGACCCGTTTCGGCGGAAGTGCTTGAGGCCTGATAGTGGTGGTGATGATGCCGGGCAGGTGCTGCGGTCGCATTTGTCGGCGAGGCGCCGCTTGGGGTTCGGTGCCACCGACCCGTCGATGAGGAGGAGGCCGCGAGGAGCAAGCGCCATCGCTCTTCATGTTGGCAGGTGGAGGGCAGGTGGAGAGATCGTCTCGAGGCTCTGCTCGCCGATACGATGAAGATGTCGTCGAAGATGGCGTGAGTTGCGAGCGACGGGAAGTCCGCATCGGAAAGTGCCGCATTGGAGCAGGCTGACGGTTTTGAGACAGACGACCGCCACCGGCGTTCGGGCCCGGATGAGGAGCAGGTGTGGCGCGATCGCGGAGGTCGAGGGACCATCTTCTCCCGTGGCGCTCGAGACTTTAAGGAGCAGCGGGTGGCGAGCTTGCACCCGTCGATGGCATGGTTCGGTCAGGAGGGACGACGGTATGAACCACCAGAGAAGACGGCGAGAGTCGATGGGTGGTGAAACTAACGAGTGGGAGAATGTCCGATATGACGGATCTCGAGGAGAGGATCCAGGAGGCGTGATTTATCTCGCGGGCGCTCCGGGCGGCCTTGAGTTCTCGCGAATACGGTTGTTGCGTAATCGGACGACGCAGGTTCGATGAATGGTTTACCGGTGGCACTCGTCGGGCGATGCCTTTGATCTTGCGTTTGAGGGCGGGAGCGATGACGAAGCGGGCCGCGGAGGGTGGGCGATCGATGCAGCTTACCGCCCGCGCTTGGTTGATGATGCGGAGCTGGAGGGCGGCTGGTCAGCGCGAGGGTGACCACGGTGTGGCGAATGTTGAGAGTTCGGGACCACGCGCGTCTCCACCTTACTTTTGAGATTTGGTAGTTGCGCAGCACTCTTCTTTAATTTTGGTCGAACTCACGCCGTCGCCGTAGAAATAAAACACGTCCACGCCCAAGTCTTTGAGATAGTCGTACTTTTCCCCGTCCAGTCATCGCCGACGACGAACACATCAATCGTTGAGTTTTTGACAATCTCGGTGTGATCGTGAGCGTGCGCTGCGGTATCACACATCGGGATAGCGCAGTGCTTCGAGAATCGCCAATCGTTCTTCGAAGGAATCACGGGCGGGCGCTGTAACTGCTCACCAGTTCGTCGGTGCTCACGCCCACGATGAGCGTATCGCCCAGTCCGCGGGGCGTGTTGATCATTTTCAAAGTGGTTCGGATGGAACATATCGAAGGTTCCGGAGGTGTAAACCACGATTTTATTTTTCCGTACATCGTTCATTGCTTTGTGGCGCATGCCAAGGTGCGCCGCACCGATTATCATTGCTTGATTTTCTTCGCGAGTTTGCCGAGAAAGCGGCGCAGACTGTAGCGCCCGAACTTCTGTCGCAGGATGCCCGGCAGACATCTTATATAGTAAGCCGTCTGTCCCGACTCCCACAGCGTGCGCATCCACACGCCCCTGCTTCGGCACTCCGCAGCTGTTCCACGGTTTTTCTGCGCCGATGTAATGCAGTTGTATCGGTTCAGCCAGCGCCGCTTTGAACATCGCGCGCCGCTCTTTCTCATCGGTGGGCAAGCACAGACAATGCATAAAACGGCGTTGTTTCGGCGTCCACGCGATAGTAGACATTGCTCACGCCGAAGCGCATGCTCAACGGACGCACTGCCGTGGGCGCAAATCGCCATGCAGTCTTGCTCGGGAAAGGGCAATCGCGCATGGTTTGCCTTTGTAGTAGTCGGTCATGCGCCGCTGCATGTCGTCGCGCCGCAACGTCGTGAGGTTCAGCAACAAGAAGTTCGCACAGATCTCACGCGCCAACCAGTGTTGTTCCTCCTCGTCAAACGAGGCACAGAGCGGCAGGCGATCCGTGGGGAGAATCGTCGACGCCGGCGTAGTAGAAATCCTCATCAGGGGTGCGCGAAGTAGGCGGACGAGACATCGCCCGTAGAACACCACATCGACATCCGAACACAAGATCCGATCATATTCGGAAACAGCGTCGGCGCGCAGAGCTTGAAATAGATCTCTTTCGAAAAATGAGATTTCTGCGCATGATTCCAATTCCCGCTTCATAACTCGACGTGTCGTGAAACAGCACTTCGGCATTTTCGAAATGCGCCACCACCGCCGCTATACGCAAACGCGCCCCTTCCGAAATGCCGGGATGCAGCATATGCAAGCGGTAGCGATACTCGCCGATCGGCGTTCGTCAACAGCGAGTGAAACGCCACCAGCGCCGGCACGACATAATGCTCGTCGAAGGTGAAAAACAAAGAATCGTCGTCATGGTCAAGGTCTTTTTCTTTTTGAACAGATAGGCCGCACTCTCTCGCAGCATCTCCGATCCGCAGCACCACAGCACCGCCGGATAGAGCGCCGCGCCCATGGCGACCTTCGCCGCCAGTGCCCATACGGGCAAGAGCTGCCATTGTTCCACACTCCAATAGGTGAGCCCCATCACGCCGACGGCCGTCGCCAAGTAGGGCAGCACATCGGCCGCCGCCTCAAGCGCTTTCACCGGCAGGAGGCGTTGCACCAAAACGTGCCACACCGCAACCCACAGCACATTGATGCCCACATAGGGTACGAGCATCGCCGTCACGCCGTAGGGGTACATGACCAGCGCAACGGCCAGTTGCACCGCGACCATCGCCGCCAGCCCGAGCAGATACACCACCGAGCGACCTCGAGAGAGGAGATATTGTGTATAGAGCGAAACTACGGGCAGAAAAGCGCCGCTCACGCAGAGGATCATCAGCATGTCTGCCGACTCCAACCACTTCCGGCCGAGCGCAATCACGATCAGTTCGCGCCCCACAATCGAGATACCGAACATCACGGGAAAGGCCACAAAGCAGGTGAAGCGCAGCATTTTGCGAAATACGCGCGCTTGTCGTTCCACATCGTCGGCCGTGGCGACAAAGAGCGGTTGCACCACCCCGTTCACCAGTCCTGTCACCACCGAGTGCCCCATGAAGTTCCACTTGTTGGCTTGAGTATAGTTGCCCACCATCCGCGCGTCGAAAAAACGGCCGAGAATGAGCGAGAAAGTTGTTGTTCACGTGGTTGAGCAGGTTGGTCAGCAAGAGCCAACTGCTGAAGCCCACCATCTCGCGCACCGGTTTGAAATCCCACTCCAGTGTGGGATGCCAGCCCGCGAAAAACCAATACAACGCCGTGTTTACGGTCACATACACCAGCGTTTGCGTCGCCAGTCCCCAATAGGCAAAACCCCGGTAGGCCAACACGATGCCCGCCACGCCCGAAACCACCAGCGCCGTGAGGTTCGAGAGCGTACGTTCGCGCACCCGCATGGATTTGAACAACCGCGCACTCGGCACAATCCCCAGTCCCGAAATGATGAACGAGAGAAAGAGATAGCGCGCCAGCGCTGTGATTTCCTCATTTTTTTGAAAAACGCGGCAATCAAGGGCGCCGCCGCAAAAAGCAAGGCGTAGAGCGTCACACTCAGCGGCAGGCAAAACCAAAACACCGCATTGTAATCGCGGTGCTCCACCATCGGGCGGTTCGTCAGCGCCGCCGTGAAACCGCTTTCCTGAATTGTGGCGGCAATGAGCGAAAGATCGCCAACTGCCCCACCCATGCCGTAGTCGTCCGGCGTGAGCATACGCGCCAACCAGATGCCGAACACCAAGGTCAGCACCTGTTGTGCACCGTTGCTCAGGGTACCCCAAAGCAGTCCGCGCGCAGTTTTTTCTTTGAGCGTAGGTTGTGCCATATTTTTGATTTCGCGCCGCGCGATGGCGTCGCCCACGTCTTCCTGTCCCGACATCGCAGCGCCGATTGTGCGCCGACCGGGTGGGCGGGTTCACCGAGGGAAAGACGTTGTTTTGCAAAGTTACAAAAAAACTCGCGAACCGCCACCTTACTCCCGCGCAATTTCACCGCGCTCGCATGCACGATATACCGCGCGACGCCAAAGGCGTTTCCTATGCGCAGATTATTCCGTAACTTTGCAGCAAATAAAAACAGCCTCTTATGATCTATCCCGATAATTTCTGAACGCAAAATCGGTTTCTCCGAGGTGCGCACCCTCCTCAAAGGGCGCTGCATGTCGAGTCTCGGCACCGAGTGGGTCGACCACCACGTCACCTTCTCCACGGACTTCGACACCGTGCGCGAATCCTCGCCCAAGCGCAGGGAGTTCGCCCGCTTCATGCCACTGCAGAAGACGTCATGAAGAAAACTTCACGACGTGCGCCAACCCCTCATGCGCATTCGCCCCGAACGCACCTATCTCGAAGAGCTCGATCTCTTCGACCTCAAACGCTCGCTCCAAAACCGTGGTGAGCCTTGTAGCGCTTTCCTCCGTGCCGCCCACGACGAAGACGATGGCGAAGCCCTCGATGCCGAAACCGCCGAGGCATCCACCTCCGAGGCCGGCTCCACGCCCCTCTATCCTGCGCTCACCCGCATGACCGACGGCGTCGGCTGCTTCCCTCAGCTCATGCCCGCATCGATCGCGTCCTCAACAAATACGGCAAAATCAAGGACACCGCCACCCCGGAACTCCTCAACATTCGCCACACCATCGAGGTCACCTCGCGCGGCATCAGCCACCCCTCCGCTCCATCATCAACCAAGCGCAGGCCGATGGCTACATCGATCGCGATGTCTCCCCACCTCCGCGACGGCCGCCTCGTCATCCCCGTCGCTCCCGCCCTCAAGCGCAAGATCAGAGGCATCATCCACGATGAGAGTGCCACCGGTAAAACCGTATTCATCGAACCCGCCGCCGTCGTCGATGCCAACAACCGTATTCGCGAACTCAAGGCCGCCGAACGCCGCGAGATCATCCGCATCCTGCAGATCCCTCCTCCGAGATCCGTCCCCATATCAAGGACATTCTCCACTCGATGCAGTTTCTGCCCACATCGACTACCTCCGCGCCCTCGCCGTCTTCTCTGAGCAGTTCGCCTGCGTCGTCCCCCGTCTACAAGCCGAACCGCGCATCGACTGGGTCAAGCTCGCCACCCGCTGCTCCAGCAAAGTCTCGAGCGCCACGGGAAGAAGATGAATCCCTCGACGTCACCCTCCGCGATCGCGCCCGCCTGCTCCCTCATCTCCGGCCCCGAACGCCGGTGGCAAGTCCGTCTGTCTCGAAAACCGTCGGCCTGCTCCAATACATGCTCAGTGCGGACTCCCTGTCCCCTGCTCGCGAAAAACTCCTGCGCCGGCATCTTCGACGACATCTTCATCGACATCGGCGACGAGCAGAGCCTCGAGAACGATCTCTCCACCTACTCCTCCCACCTGCTCAACATGAAGGCGATGATGAAAAACTGCTCCTCGCGCAGCCTCCTCCTCATCGACGAATTCGGTAGCGGCACCGAACCCCAAATCGGCGGCGCCCTCGCCGAAGCCATCCTTCGCAAGTTCGTCGACCGCAACGCCTGCGGCATCATCACCACCCACTATCAGAACCTCAAGCACTTCGCCGAGCAGTCCCAACGTGGTCAACGGCGCCATGCTCTACGACCGCTCCAAGATGCAACCCTCTTCATGCTCCAGATCGGCAATCCCTGGAGCTCCTTCGCCGTCGAGATCGCCCGCAAAATCGGCATCCCTGATGACGTCATTCGCTACGCCTCCGACCTCGTGGGCAAGGACTATGTGATGAGCGACAAATATCTCCAAGACATTGTCCGCGACAAAATGTATTGGGAAAACAAACGTCGCAACATCCACGACCGCGAAAAAGAAACTCGAACAGACCATTTCGCACTACGAGGAGGAACTCACCACCCTCTCGCAGCGCAAGCGCGAAGTCCTCTCGATGCGCGACAGGAAGCCGAGCGCCTGCTCCAAGCCTCCAACGCCGCCATCGAAAAACACCATCCGCGCCATCAAGGAGAGCCAGGCCGACCGCGAGCGCACCCGCGCCGCCCGCCAAGAACTCCAAGACTTCCGCGACGAGATGAAGGAAAAAGCCGACCGCGCACAAGACGATGCCATCACCCGCAAGATGGATCAAATCCGCCGCCGTCAGAGCGCAAGAAGAACGCCCCCGCCGCCCGTCCCGCCCTCGGCAACCTCCTCAGTGCCCTCGCCGCCGACAAGGGCGCACCTGCCGCTCCCGCCAAAGCCGTCAAACCCCAAGTCGGTCACTACGTCCGCATCAAGGGGCAAACCTCCGTCGGCGTGGTGCAGAGCCTCCAAGGCAAAACCGCCCGCGTCCTCTTCGGTGTTATGACCACCACCGTCCCCCTCAACCGCCTCGAAGTCACCGACCGCCCGGCCGAGAAAATCTCCCTCGCAGGTTTCAACCTTCATCAGCAAGGAGACGCGCGACGCCGTCTATGAAAAGAAACTCCACTTCCGCCCCTGAACTCGACGTGCGCGGTATGCGCGCCGAAGAAGCCCTCTCGGCCGTCCACTACTTCATCGACGATGCCATCCTCCTCGAGCAGCACCGCGTGCGCATCCTCCACGGCACCGGCACCGGCGCCCTGCGCACCGTCATCCGCCAATATCTCGACACCGTCGGCGGCGTGACCCACTACCGCGACGAAGACATCCGTTTCGGCGGCGCCGGCATCACCGTCGTCGAAATCCAATAAGCACAGCGCCCACTGCTCCTTATACACAACGAAGCAACCCTAACGCGGGTTGCTTCGTTTCATATTGCTGTCCGCTAAACTTCAAAATAACACGATTTCTCTATCCGCAACGCCCATCAATAGGCGTTGCGGATTCCTCTTTCGAAAAGTAAGCCCCCTTAATCCAAGAGTGAAGGTTCGACGGGTGGATTATCGTGGGTATCCAAGATCTTCAACCAATCTTTTTCGGGATGCTCGAAGAAACTATAGCAGTCAATGTAGTACATGAGCATGATACGCACCATCGTGGCCAAATTAGAGAAACTCCAATTGCGTTTAATACGCTTTTGCAGTACCATGAGCAATAAATTGGCGATCAATGTGACCCAAATCTGAATTTTGATGGCATTGGCGCTCTCTCCATAGAAATATCTGAGGGGAAAATTCTGTTTGAGCTGCTTGAAAAGTAGTTCTATCTCCCACCTCTGGCGATAGATCTCGATGATGTCCTGAATCGACATTTCCATGTCATTGGTTAACAGCGAGATCAGTTTGGTTTTGTGCTTCTTTCGGTCAGCGTAGGTGATGATTCTTGCACGGTGCTTTAGTTCCTCCCTCCTTTGCCCCGTTTGGTGAACACCACTTGCTGCACACGGTGTACCATCACCCCTTCCTGTGTCATATACATCACATCCTCAAGGGTTTCGTACCGGAGATTCTTCTTCATCTTGGTGACATACGTCACGCCGGCTTCCGTCATTTCCTCAAACTTGGCATAGTCGATATAAGCTCTGTCAAAGGCCAAGATATCGCCGCTGTGGTAGTTGGAGGGGCGGAGCATAAAGGAGTCCCCTTTGGCCGCCGAGGTGAAGCGGATATCGGAGGGCACAAACTCGTTGGCATGAATATTGGCGTGGACTTTGATCCCGCCCTTCTTTTTCCCTGTCTTCGGATGTCGCCCAACGCCTTTGAAAATGAGATTGGAGAAGAGAGAAATGGTCGTAGAATCGATGATTTGTAAGCGTTCGATCCATTTTGGACACCCGCGCCGTCGGCTGTCCGCGGAAAGCACGTGCTTATAAGTGGCGTACAGCTCTCGGTAAATGGCTTCGAAGATACATTCGTTGCGGCGCAGGTTGGCATCCGAGAGTGTGGAGCGACGAGGCATGGAGTTAATGCCCAAATGTCCCAATTTACGGGCTTCGGGCAACATAGATGCCACGATTTCGCGCAGGGAGTCGAAGCGTTTGACCACTGCATAGAGCATAACGACCAAGTGTTGCCAAGCATCGAAGTGCTTGACGTAGCGTTCTCCTCCGTTTTCTTGGCTGATACGAAGAATTTGTGCTTTGTCGAGCAAACTTATAAGCTGGCCGTACATCGGCTGTCCGAGAAAATGAGTACCTTTGTTCATGGTTTATCATGTTTTGTGGTAAAACAAAGATAAACCAAAGGCTGAAGTCCAACAATGGACTTCAGCCTTACTTTTGATGGAGAGAAAACTTACCGGACAGCAATGGTTTTTCATGTCCCATGGGCAGGTACCGTTGAACCTCATGTCAAAGCACACCATGGACACAAAGTTCCCCAAAAGTTAGCACAGCAAATGCAGATTGTGGACGAACAAATCAAGTTGGCTCGCCTGCGTTGCAATCTCACCTTGCACAAGTTGCCGTAGGCGCATGCCACAACAAAAAGAGGTTCCCCGTGGGAACCTCTCATTGTTTGATCCGAATTTCTCGGCGGTCGTAATCCAAAAACAAAAATCGTGTTGCGGAGAGTCGAAGTTCAGCACCGCATCGGGGCGGTCGGTCAAAACGAAGTTCACGCGCCGTGTAGTCGCCCACCCGCGTTTCGACATCACGGCACACCGGCACCTGCTGCCCTCAGTCGCCGGCTGATGTCGGCCTGCGGCAATCCATCGTCTCGCGAGGAGCATCCGGCAGCAGCGCCGCGTTCACTTTTGTTGTAGCGGCTGCCCGAGTCCAGAAAAAGCGCACCTTCTTGCCCCGACACGCCCTTTTGAGAAGATACCTTTCGTGAACGTGCCGTCCCGACCTCACGCGTGTGCCAGCGCAACACAGCAGCATTCTTCCCCAGCGCGTCGCCCAACGTCAGGCGGTCGTTCGGTGCATCGAAGCAGAGCGGCTGCGCACTCAGCAGGTTCTCCCCCGATAATGAAGTTCGGCGCGTAGTGTAAAGAATTTCCCCTTCAGGCTCGACAACAAGACATTTCACTGCAATAAAAGTCGTGCCGCAAAAGTCCACACGCCCAACACCCCACTGTGCACCGGTACGCGCAGTTCCCGAAGCCGCTCGCGTGTGAGCGGAGCGGCGCTCGCACTGTCCCAACCGCAGGAATCGATAGCAGGTTGAATCAATCACGCAAAAAGGAGCAGCCGTATCAATCAATGCTCGCACGGTTCGCTCCCGATCGCCGTGCGACAGGCGCACAGGCGTGTAGAGATACGACTGATCGGCGTATAGGGAGACGACTGCGCGACCACCTGCCCCCATTCACAACGAAAAAGAAGGCACCACATTGTCGCCATGACCTCGACGGAGAGAGAAATAAGCGCTCATCGGTTGCATATTATGGATTCATGGGGCAGTGCGCATTTCGTCCTGCCTTTCGCCCTTGATACGCATTTTTCTATAACGCCGTAGAAATCGCAAACCTGAGAAAAAGACGAGTCTGTATGCTCGCGATTGACACATCATCTCCTTCTCGCTCCTCACCTCTCCGCCCCAACACCTACGTCACTTCCCATTCCTTCTACCGTCTAAACAAAAAGCC
>BNJU01004803.1_pt1 | contig 12501 bp, 17 predicted proteins | sample 8539281 | NCBI WGS metagenome assembly BNJU01 (sample SAMD00202456, study PRJDB9452) | human saliva metagenome | isolation source: human saliva | place: Japan
ATTTCGCAACCCAACCAATCGCGTCTGCAGGAGGATTGTCCACATCAATCCAGATGAAGTCAATGCCAATTTCACCGTTTTTGAATTTGGGTTTATTCTTTCAATTGCTTCTTTCCAAACCTATTTCTGATACAATGAGAGAGGAGGAAAATCATGTCAAAAAAAATTATTCACGTTGTTGCAGCTGCCATTGAAAAAGATGGAAAAATCTTTTGTGCTCAGAGACCCGAAGGAAAAAGTTTGGGAGGTTTTTGGGAATTCCCAGGTGGAAAATTAGAGGCAGGAGAATCTCCTGAACAAGCGCTCATTCGTGAAATAAGGGAAGAATTAAATTCTGAAATTGAAATTATCTCCTATGTCAACGAAGCCTCCTATGACTATGACTTTGGAACTGTCGTAATGAAAACCTATCACGCCAAGCTAGTCTCAGGAAATCTAGAGTTGTTAGAACACCAAAATTCGACTTGGCTAGCTCCACATGAATTAAAAATCATTAACTGGGCACCTGTCGATCGTCCAGCTGTAGAATTATTAACAAAAAAATAAGAGGTATACCTCTTATTTTTTTGTTAAATAATCATAAAGTGTTGTAGGAACTTCATTGATCAGTTCAAAATTCATGGTCACTACAGGCGTTTTGCCATCTGGCATTATAGTTTCAAGAGCACTATCCTCAATATAACGGACTGGTCCAAGATAATAGAAATCACTTCCTTCACCATCCTCTTTTTTTATAAACAGGTGAAGGGTCAATCCAGTATCATTAGACTGCATAATCTCAGCTACTTCTTTTGACTTGAAACTCCTGTTGCTCCTAGAATACCAGTGAAAGACTTTGTTTGATAAAAAACCATCTTGATACTGAGTTGTTTCAGTGATATCATCCTCTTTGTGATAAGTGACAAAAATCGGACAAGTTCCATGTTTAACCTTATAACCATAAACAGTCGAGCTCTCATCCTTATCCCAGTTGAGTAGTCTCACAGCGTCTTTACGAGAATACTTTTCCCCGATCGTCAAACGGATTCTGTGGATACTTTTCAGAACGATAAAGACCCGTCTGAATGATATCTAATATAAAATCTTTATACTCCTCTGTCAGAAATTGAGCAAAATATGGTGAAAGTTGATAAATATTATTCTTGATAGCCAAAGCTGATACACCATACTTTTCCTGATCTCTTTTAACAAAAAAGCTATAGGTCAAGAAATTCTCAATAGACTTCAACAACTCATTAGAAGCTTCTAGTTTCTCTTCTTTTAGGAATTTTTCAAAATCAGAACGCGAAATCTTTTCTTTTCTCCAGCAAGATTTTTAAAAGATAAAGATCTGCTTTCCTCTTTCCATTTGATAACTCTTTACAAAGAAAAGTTAGAAATCCATTTAGCTCAGAAATTTTAACAAATGAATCATCCTTGTCAAAAGAATCGATAACTTCTCCATAATGATTAAAGCTATCAAAAAAGATGTATGGATCCAAAGTATCTAATTTCCAAAAATCACTTAATTTTGGAATACGACCTAGCCGGTTCTTCGTCTCCATATAAGCTTCTTTCAACAAAACTTTATTCGATAAATTAGTATTAGTGATGGACTTAAAGATTTGTTCCTTAGCTACTTCTTCAAAATTGATGGTCGTCAATCCTTTTAGAATATTTGGTTCTCGAAGCTCTCGACGATAATTATCTTTATTCATCGATTTATCACCAAACAAAGCAATAGGAATTAGATAGTTATTCTTATAGTTTCCAATAAAGTCGATAATGGTCACATATTCTTTGCTCTCATGCTTCCGTAGTCCCTCGACCCTAACTGTTGTACGAAAACAATGCTCGATTGAGTATTCCTCAACATCACAACCTGATTGACCGATGGAATATCAATTCCTTCGTTAAAAATATCTACTGTCAGAATGTAGTCTAGTTCTCCCTTTTTCTAGTTGGGCAACGACTTCATTCCGGGTCTCCATATTATCTTCACCTGTTAAGGCTCGACAACGTTTCCCCTTTTGGTTTAGTTTGGATGCTAAGTCATGAGCTTCTTTCTTAGAGGAACAGAACATCAAGCCCTTCACCTTATCTCCACTAACTCCATAAAAATCAATCTTTTTTATAATATGCTTCACGCGCTCTTCGGATGTTAAGTTTGCAATCGTAGTCTTCTCATTGATTAACTGTCCTTCGACTTCGATATCCTTTCACCCCAAAATAAATGAAAGGGACAAAGCATATCATTATCAAGAGCATTTTGTAGACGGATTTCATAGGCGATATTATAATCAAACAGTTCATAAATATTTTGACCCATCAGTCCGTTCTGGGAGTAGCTGTCATCCCTAAAAAGAATTCTGGTTGAAAATGCGCCATCACTTTTTTTATAAGAATCTGCACCAGCCTTATGAACCTCATCAATCAGAATATAGTCAAAATAATCTCTTGAAAATAGGCCTAAATGCTGTTCCCGTGATAGGGTTTGGATAGTAGCAAAGACATATTTTTTGCCCGTCAAAACAGCCCCAGAGTGATAAATAAGACCCTCTGCATCAGAAAACTGCAAGACCTTTTGAAAATCCTTTAACGACTTCTGTAGAATCTGCTCTCGGTGAACAATGAAAAGCATTCTTTCTGGTTTAAACTGTTGAACATCAAAAGCTGATAGAAAGGTTTTTCCTGTCCCAGTTGCACTGATGACCAAAGCCTTCTTTTTTCCAGAATCACGAATCGCCTGCAAGCCTTTTAAGGCATCCTTTTGCATTTCATTAGGACTAATCGTTTCACTCTGATATTGAGCCGTCTTCTCTTCGCGAATCTGATCCACTCGAATAACATTCTGACGTTTACGCGCATAAGAAGCAATCTTGTCATCTGTCAAAAGATCAGACTTCTCCCAAATCTTGTCAAATTCAGCTTTAGTAGCTCGAATAAGTTCTCCATTATGGGTAGATGTCAATTTAATATTCCACTCATAATTGATCTTGAGAGCATTGTGGGTCAGATTCGAACTACCCGAAATCAATACCTGCCTTCCCTCATGTTCAAAGAGATAAAATTTGGCGTGCATCTGCAAACTCTCAGGGGTCAAACGAACTTCTACATTCTCTAACTTGAGTAGTTCTTGCATAGCCACTGGATCATTAAAATCAAGATAAGGAGAAATCAGAATTTTACCTTTGATTCCTTTATCCATCAGATCAGACAATTGCGACTTAATCAAGGCAATCCCAGACTGTGTAATAAAGGCCACTGATATGTAAAAGGCCTTGCACTTGCTCAACTCCTCTTGTAAATCCGTCAAAACATATCGCTTCATCTCATGATCGTTGATCAAAATCTGTGGTGAATACCCACCCTCTTGATACTGGACATTATCCACAAAACCATATTTTAATGATTTAATAAGAGTGTCTTGAAATAAGGTTACGCCTTCTGGCATAGATTGTCTCTTTTCTACCGTTATTTAATAGTTTCATTATACCAAAAAAACACGGCATTCAGCCGTGTTTCTATGTTTATTTAACCAACTTCTTCATCTCATCAATACGTGCGACGGTCGCATCGTACTTGGCTTGGTAGTCGGCTTGTTTGTCGCGTTCTTTTTGGACGACTTCTGGTTTGGCATTGGCTACGAAGCGTTCGTTAGAGAGCTTCTTACCGACCATATCCAGTTCTTTTTTTGCCATTTGGCCAGTTCCTTGTCAAGACGAGCCAGTTCTTCTTCGACATTGAGGAGGTCAGCGAGTGGCAAGTAGATTTCTGCTCCTGTGATGACGCTTGACATAGCCAAGTTCAGGTGCAGGGAATAGTCTGATGCGATTTCCAAGTGTTCTGGATTTGTGAAGCGTTTGATGTAGTTGACATTGCTGTTGAAAGAAGGCATCAAGTCGCTATCGCTTGTCTTAATCAAGGATGGTGATTGGCTTGCTTGGTGCTACGTTTACTTCCGCACGCGCATTACGAACAGCACGGATCAAGTCTTTAAGAGCTTTCTACACCAGCTGTGAGCTGCTAGGTCTTTCAAAAGGCTGGGACTGACAGTTGGGTATTCTGCTGTGACGATAGAGCCTTCTGAGATTTGTCCAAAGATTTCCTCTGTCACGAATGGCATGATTGGGTGAAGGAGACGAAGGATCTTGTCCAAAGTGTAAAGGAGAACAGAACGTGTGATGACTTTTCTCGTCTTCGTTGTCGCTATAAAGCACTTCCTTGGTCAACTCAACGTACCAGTCCGCAAACTCGTCCCAGATGAAGTTGTAGAGGATGTGACCAGCTACACCAAACTCAAACTTGTCAAAGTTTTCAGTTGACTTTTTCCGATGGTTTCATTGAGGTTGTGGAGAATCCAACGGTCTGTGACATTTCCAGCTTCCTTGTTGACCACTTTTTTTCGACATTTGGCAGTTGCTTGCATCAAGGTCAAACCTTCATTGTTCATGAGGATGTAGCGAGAGATGTTCCAGATCTTGTTAATGAAGTTCCATGAAGCATCCATTTTCTCGTAAGAGAAGCGCACGTCTTGGCCTGGTGCAGAACCGTTTGAAAGGAACCAACGAAGGGCATCAGCACCGTATTTCTCGATGACATCCATTGGGTCAATCCCGTTACCGAGAGATTTAGACATCTTGCGTCCTTGCTCGTCACGGATGAGACCGTGGATAAGGACGTTTTGGAATGGTTGACGACCAGTGAATTCCAATGATTGGAAGATCATACGAGATACCCAGAAGAAGATGATGTCGTAACCTGTTACCAAGGTTGACGTTGGGAAGTAACGTTTGAAGTCTTCTGAGTCGACATCCGGCCAGCCCATAGTTGAGAATGGCCAAAGGGCAGAACTGAACCAAGTATCCAAGACATCTTCGTCCTGTGTCCATCCGTCACCTTCTGGAGCTTCTTCGCCGACGTACATTTCACCCTCAGCATTGTACCAAGCAGGGATTTGGTGACCCCACCAGAGCTGACGAGAGATAACCCAGTCGTGGACATTTTCCATCCATTGGAGGAAGGTATCGTTGAAACGAGGTGGGTAGAATTCTACCTTGTCTTCTGTGTCTTGGTTGGCAATAGCATTTTTAGCCAATTGGTCCATCTTGACGAACCATTGCGTAGACAAGCGTGGCTCAACCACTACACCAGTACGTTCTGAGTGACCAACACTGTGGACACGTTTTTCGATTTTAACGAGGGCACCGATTTCTTCCAACTTGGCAACGACTGCCTTACGAGCTTCAAAACGATCCATGCCTGCAAATTCAAAGGCCAAGTCATTCATGGTTCCGTCATCGTTCATGACGTTGACTTGTGGCAAGTTGTGGCGTTGACCAACCAAGAAGTCGTTTGGGTCGTGGGCAGGTGTGATTTTCACGACACCAGTACCAAACTCAGGGATCTGCGTGTTCATCCCCAACGATTGGGATTAATTTATTAGCGATTGGAAGGATGACGTTTTTTTGACCAATCAAGTCCTTGTAGCGTGGGTCATTCTGGGATTGACCGCAACGGCAACGTCCCCAAACATAGTCTCAGGACGAGTTGTTGCTACTTCAAGGGCGCGTGAACCGTCTTCCAGCATGTAGTTCATGTGGTAGAAGGCACCCTTCGACATCCTTGTGGATCACCTCGATATCAGAAAGGGCTGTACGAGCTGCTGGGATCCCAGTTGATGATAAACTCACCACGGTAGATCCAGCCCTTTCTTGTATAGGTCCACGAAAGACCTTACGAACCGCTTTTTGACAAACCTTCGTCAAGGGTGAAAACGCTCACGAGATAGTCTACAGAGAGCCCCATCTTGCCCCATTGTTCCTTGATAGTAGTGGCATATTCGTCTTTCCATTCCCAGACTTTCTCAAGGAATTTTTCACGACCGAGGTCATAACGACTAATGCCCTCATCACGCAAAGCGCTCCTCAACCTTTAGCTTGAGTCGCAATCCCAGCGTGGTCCATACCAGGAAGCCAAAGCGTATCAAAAGCCTTGCATGCGTTTTTTTGACGGATGATGATATCTTGCAAAGTTGTATCCCAAGCGTGACCAAGGTGAAGTTTACCAGTTACGTTTGGTGGTGGAATAACGATCGAATAAGGCTTAGCCTTTTGATCGCCTGAAGGCTTGAAAACATCTTCGTCAAGCCATTTTTTGGTAACGACCAGCCTCAACCTCGGCTGGATTGTATTTAGGTGAAAGTTCTTTAGACATGTGTTTGTCCTTTCTCTATTGTTTTCATTTTTATCTTGAATCTGCTTTGCAACTTCGTCTGCAGACAGATTCGTATTATCTATTTTTAAGGTAGTGGTGCAGACTCACTCGGTTGGTTTTGAGAATTTAAGTTGATGAGTTTTCATCAGTCTCTAAAATTTCTCTTTCAGATATCTCAATATGCCGTTTCAAGGGCTTATACTTTCAACCGATTCTCCGTCCGATTTCGACGTAAGCGCTCCTCAAGAGACGTTTCTAATTCAACAAAAAGAATCTCCTGATGATACTCATTTAACAAATCTTGAATTTGCTTCAAATACATTAGCTGGTAATCATTTGAAAAAGTCAATTACGCCTGTTAAAATCACCGACCGATGATTCCTAGCGCTTGTTCCAAGAAAAGAAAAAGTTAATTCCACGAACAAATTCCCACATTTCCTCGGTAAAATCTTGATAGATTTCGAGTGCAAAATCAATGGGTTGATGGTTGAAAAAGAGAGTCGCGCCGGTGAGTTTCGAAAGTTCCTGACCAATGGTCATTTTCCCTGAAGCTGGAGCTCCAATGATGAAAACATGCATCAATCCACCTCCCACTCACTCTTCAGCAAGCCATATCTCAAATCATCACAACGATTTGCCTTGGGCATCTTTTCGGTCTCTTATGCGAGCTTCAAGGGTAAAACCAAGTTTCTCAGCGACTCGTTGACTTTGGACATTGTAGCCAAAGCAAGTCAGTTCTATCTTGTGAAGCTCCAATTCTTTAAAAAGCTAGATCAATCAAAGGCACGCGCTGCTTCTGGTACATATCCTCGCCCCCAATAGTCTGGGTGCAAGGTATAGCCAATCTCCAGCACATCATCTTCGTGGCGATGTTTGAAATCAACAGAGCCGATGACCTTATCCGTTCCTTTGACCACAATCCCATAACCAGCTGGGAGATTGTCCTTTTGATTGCGCTCAGGAAGGATATGCTCTAGATAATAAATCTCATCTTCCAAGGTCTTGACGGGCGGAAAGCCCGCTGGGATAAGAGACTTCTGGAAGACTAGCGTAGGCATAGATATCCTCCGCATCCGCCACTGTACGGACTCGCAAGACCAGTCGCTCCGTCTCGATTCGTTCAGGTAACTCTGCTCTTGTCATCTTTTTTTCTCGCTTTCTTGATAAAGCTTCCCATGGGGTCAACTCGGTCATCTAGATAACGGTAAACACGCTGATGGCCATCCCCCATAAAAGTAAGTCGGTGCAAAAGCGGTCATTTTTTTAAAATGCCCCTTGTCATCTAGTAGTTTCTGGATCAGCCAGTCGATCAAGAATCTTAGCAAAGATATGGCAGATGCCATCTTCCTCAATAATTCTGTCGACCTTACACTCCAGAACGACTAGGCAAGCCTCTAAAATCGGTGCCTGGGTCCGTTTAGAAATCTCATAGTCTAGTCCCCAAAGTGTTCCAACTTTCTCCCGATGGCTGATAAATCCCAGCCTGTTCCATCTCAAGCATGAAGTTTTCATCAGGGAATGTTCACGGTGAACTGTTGATAATGCTTAATCTGATCTACTGCATTTTCCTCAGCACCAACTCCGATAACTAACCAATCTCCCAGGCTATAAGAGGAACTACAGGTCGTGATATTGTGTCCAAAGTTTTGGTCCTGATAGCCCAAGATGAAGATTGGAAAACCATAGTAGAGCTTTACTTGTGTTAAAAAGATTGTTTCATGACAACCTCCTCTGAGCTAGAGTTGCAAAATAAAAATCGTCCCTGCCATCTACATGACAGGGACGAATGTGTTATCCGCGGTACCACCCAATTTCGGGCCCTTGCCCGCAACTTTGTTTATTTCATTTTCATCCATTAGCAACTAGTTTTGACACATTTGTGGACTTCTCAGCACCGCCACTTTCTGTAAAATGTGGGATTCAAAACACCTCTAACAGGTTCATTTTATCAAGTTTTCCTGGAAATAGCAAGAAATCACAAAAGCGATTATTTAAATTTAACGCCTAGTTCTTGCAATTTTTTGATGGTTGCTGGGCCGATTCCTTTAAGGGCCAACAACTCTTTTCTCTGTCCAGTTTGCGAAGTCCGCAACAGAGCGAATACCTTCATCATAGAATGTTTGCGCACGATCAAGTGCCACACCTTCCAAGCTTGCAGCAAATTCTTCCACTGAAGAAGCTGCTTGTTTCACTTCTTTCGCCACTGCTTTTGCTGCTTTCTCAACCTTTCTTAGGTGCTTCTTTAACAGCTGCTCCTACAGTTGCGACAGCTTTTTTTCAAAAAGATGTCTATTTTTGATGTTTGTATTGTTTCGCACGGTTTAACGTTCTTCTTTGCCATTTTTTTCCTCCTACGTGTCCAGTGATCAATCCCTAAAGGCAACAAGGTTTCATCACCATTATTACTTTCAATAATTCGTTGATGTCTATTTCAACTTTTTTTATTGTAACACAATCCCTCGAAAAATCAAGTCATTGCACTATTTTCAGCCAAATCCAGCTAGTCAAAGGCCTTCACAGAGAGCCTTTAATAGGTTCTCTCTCCAAACAAGCCATCTGGAAGATCGTGAAACCTTTCCCCTCGTGGTAGTTAGCAAACTTCCCTTGAAGGAATTGATAAGCATCCAAAGCGACTCTCATAGCGGATCATAGCTTCCTTGGCCCGCTCATCCTGATCCTCTTCATAGACCTTCTTGCTTTCTGTCAGGGCCATTTCATTGATCATGACCTGGGTCTTGATCCAGCCTCAAATTCTTTCATAAATTCTGTTTTCGTAGCTCATTCTTACTCCAATCCTCTATAAAAATTCACTATCGATCTCCCGATAGGGTTGGATATCCTGGACATATTCCAAGACACCTTGAAATTCTCCCGCTTCATCGCGCACTGCTGCATAGGTCACATGGACAAATTTCCCACGTGATTCTGATTTGAACCACATTTCGTACTTGTCTTTTTTTCCCTCTCGAAGTCCCCTGCATGATTGCTTTGACCTTCTCCAAAGTATTTTGGTGGGTGACACAGCTCAACATTGCGTCCTACCTGCGACGGTGTCCGTTTGAAGATCATTTCCTCAAAAGGCGCTGCATCATTGTAATATTGGAAAATATCATCCTTATTGACAAAAGGTGATCTCCATCGGTAGATGGTTCAAGATTAAGTTAGCCTGCTCCACAGATAGGAAGCCATGGCCAAAAGCATGTGGTTGCTGACGATCGAAGCTCTCTTCTTTTTTCTTAGGCGTGAAGGTAATGGTCAACTGCCCCTCTGGAGTCTCAATGACCTGTCGTTGCTCATCTCCATTTTGAAGAAGGAAGTGGTTCAGCTGAACCTTCTGACTCTTCTGACTCCTTCTTCCTTGAAGTCTACACGTTTTGGCACCCATTTCTCACTCGGAATGATAATGGCATAACCATAAGCCTCACTTTCTTCCGCGATGGAGAGCCAATCGTCTTGGCTAAAGGCCTCTAATAAAATCATCAAGAGGATGGACTCTTCCTTGAAGATCATAGCCTCAAACTCTTGCGCAAAGGCTTCAAAGCGCTCTTTGACCTCCGAAATGGCACAATTAGGAAGTTCCTTAGCCACTTCCAAGGCTTTCGCAAAGAGGTCTCGAATCTGGTCATCTACCCCCCACATGACTTTGGGAGGGGAATCATGTCCATAGCGTTCCATAATTGGAAACATCAACTCTTCCTTGCGGCGGTAATGCCGATCAAATTGACCCACCAAGCCCAGCTGACGCAACAAGCCTTTGTGAATCTCCTGGATCATCTCAGGATCCTCTGTCGTCTCATAATTATCCAGCAAACGACGGACCCGCATCATAGCCGCCCGAAGGGCCAGGTTCTCCTGTTTAAAGATCTGAACCGGATGGCCTGGATGGTCAGTATCTGCTACTTCAACCCCTTGTACAGCGTTCTTAAAGAGATTGGCATGGACATCACAAAGCTCCATGACATCCTCAAAGGTAATGCCTGCATCAGAGTTCATCAGCTCATGCTCCATGAGGGAAATCTCAATCGCAGACACCCCGCTAAAGGTCGCATCAAAGCGCTCTTGGACCGACTCAGGAGAGGCTCCATGATGAAGGTCTAATAAGATGTCTCTCAAGACATGAATTCGTTCATCGCTCATTAGTCTAGCCCCACTACTTCATAGCCATTGGCCTCTAATGTTCGCACAATCTTTTCCATGGGAGTTCCCTCTAATTTTGATCCTTGTTTCAAAGAAACCTTGCGCCCAACTGTATTGCGCATGATCGGATTGGCTAAGGGTTTAAAGCCCAATTCCACCAACAAATCCAATACTTCTGGATGTTGGTCAATGACTTGAGCCACTGGAATCGATACATCAATTTTATTGTCCATCTCTCACTCTCACATTTCTTCTCTCATCTTAGCTCCTGGGAAACTAAGACTCCTCCTGGGGAAGCTCCTCAGCCCTCTGATTGGCCCGTTCTTCTCCCCACCAAAAGGGCATCAATTCTCCCAGAGTAATAGTCTTTCGACTCTCATAATCGACCATAAACTCCAACTGGCTATTGGCTGGATCAAGTTCCATTAAGAACTCTCGACAAGCCCCACAAGGCATTCCAGAGCCGCTGCCATAAGGTGGTCGATCTCGGAAGGCTAAAATTCGTTTCACCTTGGTTTGACCAGATGCTTGGTACATATTAAAGAGAGCCGCTCGTTCTGCACACAAATGGAAGACTCCACAGGTCCCTTCCATACAAAAGCCTGTATAGATTTGCCCATCCTCTGCCTCAATAGCCGCAACCACGTGTTGCGCATAGACAAAATCAGATACTTCATGGGGACGATAGAGGGCCTTGGCCTTTTCATACATGATTTCCCAAATATCCATTGTTGATTCCTGTTCTATTAAGCTTTCTTGACTAACTTCACCACAGCTTCTGTCCGAGCTGTATGGGGGAACATGTCCACTGACTGGATGTAGACAACATCATACACCTTGGTCAAGTCTACAAGGTCTCGCGCCAAGGTCGAAACATTACAAGAGACATAGACCATCTTTTGAGGGGCATAGCGCAACAAGGTATCAATCAATTGAATACCCAGTCCTGTCCGTGGTGGATCCACAATAACTGCATCCGCCCGATAGCCTTCTTTGTACCAGCGAGGGATGATTTCCTCAGCCGTCCCAGCTTCGTAGTGGGTATTATCAAACCCCATCTGCTTAGCATTGTACTTAGCATCCTCAATCGCTTCAGGGATAATGTCCATCCCTCGTACGCTCTTGACCTTGTCCGCAAAGGCGAAACCAATGGTCCCAACACCACAGTAGGCATCAATCAAATGATCCTCTGGTGATACATCTAAGGCCTTGACAGCCTCACTATAGAGGACTTCGGTTTGCTCAGGATTTAACTGGTAAAAGGCCCGCGGAGACAAGGAAAATTCATAATCCAAGACCCCTTCTCGAATGGTCTCCTGTCCCCAAATAATCTGTGTCTTCTCTCCATAGATCTCGCTCGATTTGGAGGTGTTCAGATTGACTGCCACCGTTACAATTTCAGGGTATTTTTTTACCAAATCCGCAACCAAGTCTGTTAAATTGAGTTGCCGACTCGTCACCACGATCATTTGGACCTGTCCAGTCTTACGAGCCCGACGCACCATGATAGTTCGAACTCCCAATTGCTTCCGATCATCTGAAATCGGAATCTGGTAGTAGGTCAATAACTCCGCTACGTGATTAGCAATTTCCTGAATGACCGGATCCTGGACCAGACAGTCCCTTAATTCCACCAAATAATGGGAATTTTGAGCGTACAAACCAGCCTTGACCTGCCCCTTAAATTTACGCGTCTGAAATTGGAGTTTAGCTCGATAATACTGAGGTTTTTCCATCCCAAGCGTCGGATGGATTAGATAATTTTCATATGCCTGTAGGAGCATATTTTTTCAAGGCCTGCTGCAATAAGTCTGTTTTGAACTCCAACTGCTTGCTGTACTTCAGATGCATGATTTGGCAGCCCCCACAGGTCTCATAAATATCACAGGTTGGCGTTACCCGATACTTGGAAGCCTTGTTGACGGACAAGAGCTTGGCTTCTGCAAAATTCTTTCCGAATCGCCGTAATTTGACAGAAGACATCTTCGCCCTTTAAGGCTCCAGGTACAAAGACCAAGGTCTTTCTTGTGAAAAAGCCAATCCCTTCACCATTAATTCCCATTCGCTTGATTTTCAAAGGAATTCTTTGTTTAACTTTTAAATCCATATGTCTATTATACCATGTAGTTTCTCATTCGTTTGAGTAATTAAGAAACAATACGTAACTTC
>BNJU01002797.1_pt1 | contig 12451 bp, 15 predicted proteins | sample 8539281 | NCBI WGS metagenome assembly BNJU01 (sample SAMD00202456, study PRJDB9452) | human saliva metagenome | isolation source: human saliva | place: Japan
CCTTTTCTGGGGAATGAAGATCAGCCCCTACGATGGGGCAGAATCTCCGAGTGGTTCGTCAGTGTCCTTGCAGGGAATGAATCGGGTAACGCCGATCTTGTCGCATACTTCTTCCTCCGAGCCTTCTCGCTGCTCAATGAACATAGCACCTTGGGCTCATTGTCACCAACACCATTGCCCAGGTGGTACCTGTAAGCAGGGAGCTGGATCAGATGGTGGACTTCTGGCTCACCATCACCCGTGCTATTCGGTCGCGCTCTTGGCGCTCACAGGGTGCCAACCTCGAGTTCGCGGCCGTATGGGGGATGCGTGGTACCGTCTCCTCGCATACAACGACGATCTGTGATGATGTGCCGGTACCCCGGATCAGCAGCCTTCTCGAACCGGTCGGTCGTGTAGAAGGGAAGCCTGAACGCCTCGGTGAGAACGGTGGCATTTCCTTTGTTGGATGTTATATTCTTGGCAAGGGGTTTATCTTGGATGCAGAAGAGGCGCGAGAGTGGATTGCGGAGGATCCTCGCAATTCCGAGGTGCTTTTCCCTTATCTCAATGGAGAGGATCTTAACTCTCGTTCAGACTGTTCCGCTTCCCGGTGGGTTGTGGACTTCAATGAGCGAAGTCAAGAGGCAGCGCGGCAGTATAAGCTGCCGTGGCAATGTGTGTTGATAAGGTCTCGTCCAGAACGTGTGGCGAGGATGCTGGTAGCTATCCTCGTATGGTCATGAATGGTGGAAGTACTGGAACTCTCGGCCGGCGATGCGGAAAGCGATTGCGGATCTCGATGAGGTGCTTGTTATCGCAATGGTAAGTAAAACTGTCATGCCAGTCCGTGTTTCTACAGGGAGTGTGATGAGCGAGGCTACTGTTGTTTTTGCTACTGACTCGCATGCACAGCAGGCGGTTCTGTCGTCCTCGTTTCATCAGTATTGGCTGCACGTATGCGGTCTCGGCATGCGCAGCGATCCGCGTTACACGCCGTCGGACGTCTTTGAGACCTTCCCCCGGCCTGAGCCCACGCCGGAGCTGGAGGCGATCGGCCGCACACTGGACACCGAGCGGCGCGAGATCATGCTGCGCCGCGAGCTCGGCCTCACCAAGCTCTTACGACCTCGTCAACGACCCCGGCCTGGAGGCTGGTACCGACCCGGATGTAGATCCCGCATGCGCGCCATCCACGTGGAGCTCGATGCCGCCGTCGCCGCCGCCTACGGCTGGGAGGACCTCGACCTCACCCACGGCTTCCACACCTATCGAAAGATGATCCGCTGGACCGTGCCCCCGGCCACCCGCGTGGAGATCCCGACTCGGCTCTTGAGGAGAACCACCGCCGCGCCGCCGCGGAGGCTGCCGTCGGCGGCAGCCCGGTCAGTCCACCGGCGGTTCCTGCCCCGGCGCGGCCGCAAGCCCGCCAACCTGCCCAGGCCCAGGAGGCGACCCTTGACATCTAAGACCGCGCCCTCGGCGGACACACCCGCCACCAACCCGTCGGCCGCGGGCCACTCCCACGACGGTACCACCTACGTCTTCGACGAGGACCTCGGCGACACCTCGGCCTCTGCTCGGGCCGGACTCGTCGAGGTCCTGAAGCGCGAGCTCATCGGACCCGCCGAAGGAGACACCGAGATCCTCACCACCCACCCGATGATCGCTACCTTCTGGGCCGCATCGCCCCTCACCCGCCTGACCGGCGCCGCCGACGACCTCGAGGCCGCGGCCTCCACCGGCGCTCCTGCTCACCGGCGTCGAGGAGGAGATGACTCACGCCACCGCCGAGGAGGACCCCGGCGAGGACACCGATGACGAGCCCGTGCGCCGCGGCCTCATGATCCCGGCCTCCATGGGGCTGCGCTTCCAGGTCCCCGCCGACCCCACCGAGCTGGAGTCCATTTCCATCCACGTCAGTTGGGGCACCTATGAATCCATCGGCCGCGATGATGCAGAGGTTCCTGCTCCCTCTCCAACCCGGCCAGTAGCCGGGATTCTCACTCACTCGCTACCGGCGCATCCCGCACCACCACAACTCTTTCCCTGCGTCTGGCGGACCTCACCGGGCGTACCCTGGATCGCAAGCTTGAGAATGACGTTTTCCTGCGCGTCGACTCCTACCGGGACACCTCACCGGCCGGCGGGCCGGGTGGGCGCTACCTCATCGAGCTCGCCCTGTGCAACGACCAGGAGACACCCCGGTTCATCCCGTCCACGCCTGGATGTTTCCAGACCCAGATCCATGTGGATGCGGACAACCGGGATGTCTTCCTCCCCGTCCACGATCCTCCTCCTCCGGCTCCCCGGCGTGCAGCCGGCCTCTGACCGGAGGAGGCCCGGCTCGAGCTCCAGTACCGCGACCGCCTCGAGTTCGCCGTTGGGCGCACCTGCTCGGTCGACTGGAGCGTGCGGAAGACCCTGCCCGGCGAGAGTGCACCCCGCCGCGCCTTCCAGGTCCGCACTACCTGGATGCCCACTGTGGAGACGCCTCAGACCGCGGCCACTCCCGTCCCGGCAGCCGAGCTCAATATGCGCACCCTCGCCACCGTGGCCGAGTCCCAGAACACCGCCCAGCTCCGTGCCGCCCTGGAACCCATCGTGGAGGCCTACACGGACTGGCTGGGGGAGCAGGAGACCGCCGTCGCCGCCCTCCCGGAGCACCTGCGGGACACCGGCGCCGAGGCCCTCGCCGAGGCCCTCCAGGTCCGGGACCAGCTCGCCGAGGGCATCGATCACCTCCTGACCGACCCCGAAGCCCGCCGCTGCTTCGCTTTCATGAACCGGGTCATGGCCGACCAGCGCGTTCACTCCCAGATCGCCGCCGCCCGCGCCGTCGACTCCGGCCTCAGCGTCGAGGAGGCCGAGGCCCGGGTCCTGGCCGGCGGCTACCCCCACCACTGGCGTGTCTTCCAGCTCGCCTTCATCCTCATGCAGCTGCCGGCCCTCACTGACCCCGCCCCTGCCGCGCCGCTCCGGCGACCTGGCTACCGCACAGCTCCTCTTCTTCCCCACCGGTGGAGGCAAGACCGAGGCCTACCTGGGACTGGCCGCCTATGCCTTCGCCATCCGCCGTCGCCAGGGACTCCTCGAGACCCCTGACGGCCCCATTGACGGGCGCTCCGGCGTCACCGTCCTCATGCGCTACACCCTGCGCCTGCTCACCTCCCAGCAGTTCCAGCGCGCGACCACCCTGGTGTGCGCTGCCGAGCTCGCCCGTCGCGAGGACCCTGCCACCTGGGGGTGAGAGCCCTTCCTATCGGCCTGTGGGTCGGCACCGCCGTGTCTCCCAAGCGGGTGAGCGAGGCCGAAGGAGCTTGAACGACTGAACGACCGGGGAGGCAGCGGGGCCGGGTACCGTTTCTCCGCCCTCCAGCTCGGCCACTGCCCCTGGTGCGGCCTGCCCCTCACCCCGGGGGACGTCACGATCGGCTCCGTTGCCGGGAGCGCCGACCGCGTCATCCTGCGCTGCTCCGACGAGCTCGGCGAGTGCCCCTTCTCCGAGGGTGACGGCAACGTGCCCGACGGCTTGCCGGTGCTGACCACCGATGAGGAGATCTACCGGCTCGCCCCGGCCTTCGTCATCGCCACCGTGGACAAGCTCGCCCGCCTCGCTCGCGAGGGGCACGCCGCCACACTGTTCGGGCACGTCGCACGCCGCTGCGAACGCCACGGCTACGTCCCCTATCCCCGGCCACGACTCACCCACGACTTCACCGGCTGCACACTCGGCGAGAACGGGCGCCACCAGCCTGAGGGGGAGCTGCCGGCGGCCGCGATCCGTCCCGCCACCCGGCTGCGGCCCCCGGACCTCATCATCCAGGATGAGCTCCACCTCATCACCGGGGCCCTGGGGACCACGGTCGGCCTGTTCGAGACCGCCGTCGAGACCATGTGCGCCTGGAGGGCCCCTGATGGCCAGCCCGCCCGTCCCCTCCTCGTGGCCTCCTCGGCCACTGTCCGCAACGTGGCCGATCAGGTCCACGGCCTCTACGGCCGCGACGTCAGCATCTTCCCGCCCCAGGTCCTTGACGCCTCCGACACCTTCTTCTCCCGCACCGTCGAGGTCGACGACGACCACCCCGGGCGCCTCTACGGGCCTGTCCACCACCGGGTACGCCTGACCGCCGCCGAGATCCAGACCACCCAGACCGTCGCGGCGGCGCCCAGCTCTCTTCGACCGGCTCGGGGCCGCCGCCGACCCCTATATGACGCTCGTCGGGTACTTCTCCGCCACCCGGGAGCTGGCTGGCATGGCCCGCTATGTCCAGGACGACATCCAGACCGGCCTGGCCAAGCCTGGCCGCGACTCCCGCCTGCCGCGCCGCCGCGGCACAGCATTTGGTGCCCTGAACCTGGGTGAGCTCACCTCGCGTATTGCCTCCACCGACATCACCGCCACCCTTGACCGCATGGCGCTCACCTTCGACCCGGGCGCCGACTCCACCACTGCCAAGGCTGCCGCGGCCGCAGCCGTGCAGGCAGGCAAGAAGGTGGAGCGGCGAGAGGCCGCGGCGAACCCCTACGACGTTGTCCTTGCCACCTCCATGCTCCAGGTGGGTGTGGACGTCTCCCGCCTCGGCCTTATGTTGGTCGTCGGCCAGCCCAAGAACACCGCCGAGTACATTCAGGCCACCTCCCGCGTGGGTCGGGACGCGAGTCGTCCCGGCCTCGTCATCACCCTGGGCAACTGGGCCCGGCCCCGAGACCTGGCCCACTACGAGCAGTTCCGCCACTTCCACGAGACCTTCTACGCGCGCGTCGAACCATTGACCGTCACCCCCTTCTCCGTCACCGCCATCGACCGTGGACTTGACGGCGCCCTCGTGGCCGCGGCCCGGGTCACCCAGGCCGGATGCAGTGACGGCCTCAACCCCGAGCACAACGCTGGACGCGTCACCGAGCAGGCAGAGGTCCTCGAGCGGCTTGTTGACAAGCTTTCATCCGCATCAGTGCGGCTGCCGGCGAGGAGGAGAGCAAGTATGCCCGGGACCACCTGGCTAGCCGCGTGGGGGAGTGGAAGAAGCGCCAACGGGAGGTCGCCAAGAAGCATGGCGATCTCGTCTACGAGCGCGGTGCGGATAATGTCAGTCACTTCCCGCTCTTGCGCTCGGCCGAGTCGGCCGGAAGACGCGGCTCCAGACCCGACGACGCCCCCTTCGTCGTCGCCGGCTCCATGCGGGAGGTTCAGCCAGAAATCAACCTCCTCGTCTCCCCGGACCCCGCCAGGCTCATCGACAACTCAACCGACGACGCCCCCGCCTGGGAACGACAGGAGCCCCGCGAGGCCAGTGACACCAGTGACGTCCGGACGGATCAGGAGGAACGGTGAGCCAGGACCAGGACATCGACCAGGACGGCTCGGGCGCCCCCGACCTCGACGATGGGATCGGCGTCGACCCCCTCGGTGACGCTGACGACCTCAGCCAGAACCAGGCCAAGAAGAACTACGCCAAGGTCGGCTCCGCCCGCCCCACGACGCTGCTCTACACCTACGGTCCCGGCGCCATTATCGACCTGCCCCACTTCACGGTCATGCCCACGGGCCTGGACGACTGGGAGAGGATCTGGCGGCGCCGCGCCGCCGCCCCTGTCACCGTCCACGCGCCCCGCCTCCTGGAGACGGTTCAGCTCATGCTCGGCCACCAGGTGAGCGAGCTGCGGCACTTCCCTGGCAGAGCCCGCAGCCGGGCGCACGCCGCGACGGAGATGATCTGGGCGTACCGGCGCGAGTCTTTCCCCAGTGGATGCGCTGTACCGGCTGCGACCTCCTGGCGCCGCTCGGCCGATTCGTCAACGGCTACCACAACACCCATCCCTTCCGACCCGACCAAGCCGTCTTTCGAGCACATCGACTGCCCCGGGCGACCCAACCGGGCAGCCGCGGCCCAGGGACGCAGGGGTGCCAAGGGCGCAGCTAAGCGCCGGGGCAGACGACGCTCATCGTGCGTGCCCGCCCGCTACCCTCATCGTCTGCCCGAGCGGGCACCCTCGATGAGTTCCCCTACGACTGGTGGGTCCACGAGGGAGCCCACTGCCCCAAGGCCGCCCACCCCGAGCTCGCCATGAGCGACACCTCCCAGCGGGGAGCCACCGCCTTCATCTCCTGCCGCGCCTGCGGAGCCCGCCGACGAATGTCCCAGGCCCAGGGGAGGAGGGCGCCAGCGGCTCCCGCGCTGCCGTGGCCGCCACCCCCACCTGGGGATCTTCACCGAGGGAGGATGCCAGGCCGAACCCCGCGTCATGCTCGTGGGCGCCTCCAACCTCTGGTTCGCCGCCACCCAGTCCATTATCGACATGCCGCGCCTGGACCCCGCGGAGCAGAAACGTGATCGCCTGACGGCCCTGGGACGAGCCTGGGCGAGGACCTCGAATCGGTGAGGGAGAACCTTCCTCGTCCGCATGCTCCTCAAACGAGGCGATGCCGACGCCGTCCGGCTGTTGAGACCTTGACGATGATGAGCTCACCGAGCTCCTGAGGACGCTGGGCCCTGCCTGCGGAGAGCGACGACGACCGCCTCAAACGGCGTGAGAGCTGGGATCCGGTGGACCTCCTCGTGCCCGAGTGGAACCACCTCCTCACCGAGCCGCCCGGCGATCACCACGAGGACCGCGACAGTGGGCTCGTCATATCTCCACGCAGCCTCGGGGACGTGCCGGCCGGGTGAGCGGGTGCTCGCCGTCGACCGCCTGCGCAAGGTCAACGCCGTCCTCGGGTTCACTCGCGTGGACGACTACGACCGGATCGACGACTCCGAGGCCCGGCTCGTCTCCCTGGTCCGTTCCGGCCGCCCCACCTGGGTGCCGGCCACTGAGGACCGCGGTGAGGGTATCTTCATCCAGCTCGACGAGGATGCTGTCGCCCGCTGGGAGGCCAGGGTGCTCGCCAGCCCCGTGTGGGCCGCCCACCGCGCCGCCCACCGGCGCAACTTCGAGCGGCGTTTCTCCGAGACGGCCAAGCCGATCCATCCCGACGAGCGCCTCGCCCCGCCACGCTACTGGCTCGTCCACACCCTCGCCCACGCCCTCATCCGCCAGATGGCGATGTCCTCGGGCTACGGGGCCGCCTCCATCAGCGAGCGTATCTATGCCTGGTGCGCCACCGAGCAGCGAGAGGCCGCGGCCGGGATGCTCCTGACCACCACCGCCTCCGACTCCGACGGCACCTTGGCGGGCTGGTCTCTCTGTCCCAGCCCAACCGTCTGGCCGACATCCTCGACCAGGCCCCTGCACGCCATGACCCGCTGTCCTCGGACCCGGTCTGCGCCCGCGCGTCCCCGAGGACCCCGAGGACTTCCTCCACGGCGCCGCCTGTCACTGCTGCACCATGGTCTCGGAGACCTCCTGCGAGCGCGCCAACCGCTTCCTCGACCGGCGCTTCGTCATCCCACTGCCGGATACGGACGGTGGGACGGGCACCGGTACAGGGAGCAACCGCGACCTCGCCTTCTTCTCCGACCACCGGGGCATGTAGGGGAACCTCATGGTGCCCACCGACGATTCCGAGCCACTGAGCCCACTGCGCGCTCTGGGCGCCTTCCTCACCGGAAGCGAGGCCGACGGCATCGCCGCCCGCCTCTCCAGTGGTGCGACGCTGAGCCAGGCGCTCGTCGTCGTGCCCGCGCCCAGAAGGCCACGAGCCCGTGAGCTGCTGGGCGCCGCAGGACTCGGACCGCAGGCGCGGGAGCAGTCAGTGGCTGTCCTGTGCGCAGTCGCCGGCGCCGCCTCCAGAATCAAGGATGTGACCCCCGTGTGGACCGCCCCGGCCGGGGCAGTCAGCGGCGGGGCCCTCACGGCGGACGTGTTCGCCCTGGTTGGCAGCGCCAACACCTCGGTGGTTTGCGCCACCTACAACCTCCAGCCCAGTGCCGCCCTGTGGACCGCCCTAGTGGACCTGCGTGCACGGCGTCCCGGGGTGTCCGTGCGCCTTTACCTGGACACCCAGGCAGCCGACGGGCCCTTCCACCGCCCCGAGGGGCGGAGAGGATACTGGGAGCAGAACCATGACCGGGGTGGAAGTTCCCGCCTGAAAACAGGTGAGATCGTCCCGGCGGCTACGCGGCGCCGTCGTCATGCGTACCCGCGCTCCCGAGGACGACGGGCGCGCCGTGACGAGCCACGCCAAGTTCCTCAGCATCGACCACCGCTTCCTGCTGGTGGGAAGCGCCAACTTCTCATTTAGCGCCGAGGAGCGCAACGTCGAGCTCGGCCTGCGCCTCGACGACCCCGCCCTGGCCCACAGCGTGGAGAAGCAGATGCGCGACCTGGAGGAGACCGTCTACGAGCGGGTGCCCTGAGAGCCCTCGCCCCGGGTGACACGATGCTCAGGCCCGCCGGCCCCGGCGTCGCGCCGAGGCCCGGGCCCGCCCCGCCAGGGGTGGACGGGTGCGCCTCGTTATTGCCTCCCTGCTCCGTCGACTACTCCGGCCGCCTGGACGCCCACCCTGCCCCGGGCCACCCGCGTGCTCATGCTCAAGGCCGACGGCTCGGTCCTCATCCACTCCGACGGCGGCTCCTACAAGCCCCTGAACTGGATGAGCGCCCCGGCCCGCCTGGCCGTCACCGAGCCGGACGAGGAGGCCGCCGCCGACGGCGTGCGCGAGGTCTGGGAGGTCAGCGCCACCAAGACCGACGACCGCCTCGTCATCCGCCTCTTCGAGACCATCTCCGACGTCAGCCACGAGCTGGGCGTGGACCCCTGGCTCACCAAGGGACGGCGTCGAGGCCCACCTCCAGGAGCTCCTGGCCGAGCAGATCGAGGTCCTGGGCGCCGGCTACCGCCTGGTGCGCCGCGAGTTCCCCACCGCCATCGGCCCGGTCGACATCATGGCCAAGGACGCCGAGGGCCGCTCCGTGGCCGTGGAGATCAAGCGCGTCGGCGGGATCGACGGCGTCGAGCAGCTCACCCGCCACCTCGAGCTCCTCGACCGCGACCCGCTGCTGACCCCTCGTCCAGGGCGTCTTCGCCGCCCAGACCATCAAGCCCCAGGCCCGCGTCCTGGCCGAGGACCGCGGCATCCGCTGCGTCACCCTCGACTACGACGCCATGCGAGGCATGGACGACCCGAGCTCCCGCCTCTTCTAGGAGACAGCCGTGCCCGCCGCCCGCACCTCCTCCGCGCCGCTGCCGACCGAGGTGAGCCTGGCCCGCATCATCTCCCAGGGCCTCATCCCGGCCACCGCCGCGCCCGACGCCGTCGCGGCAGTGGCCCGCCAGCTCGCCATCCAGGGCCAGCAGGTCTCCGCCGTCCCGCACGCCCTGCTCGTGCGCGCCCCGGCCGCCACCCCGGCCGACGTCGAGGCCGCCTTTCGCGCGAGGCGACCTGGTGCGCTCCTGGCCCATGCGCGGCACCGTCCACATCACCACCGCCGCCGACCACCACTGGCTGCGGGCCGCCCTCATGCACCGCACCGACGCCTGGGTGCGGCGCAGCGAGGCCGACTACGGCGTCGATACCGCCCTGTGCGAGCGCGCCGCACCGAGGTGGCCCTCGGGCCTCATCGAGGACCAGGGCCCGCTGATGCGCTCGGTGCTGCTGGCGGCCTGGCAGGAGGCCGGGCCTCATGGAGGCCTTCCGCGGTGAGGATGTCTCGCTCCTACCGGCGCCGCCACCTCCTGGTGCGTCTCCAGCGCGAGGGGATCTCGTCCAGGGGCCGCGGTCCGGCAACGAGCACCTCGTCATGGACGCACGCGACCCTGCCCGACGCCGACTCTGGCCCGCAGGGCCGACGTCGCCCACGGCGGGACCGGGCCACCGCGCCGCCTGCGCGCACATCGCCTACCGCTACGCGGCCAGCCACGGCCCGGTCAGCGCCGAGGACCTGGGCCCGCTGGACCACACTGCCCAAGACGCAGGCCGCCCGCGCCCTGGAGGACGCCGTCGAGCTGGGGGAGGAGCAGGCCCCAGCCGCGGCTGATGGCGCCGGTGAGCCGGCCGGGACCCCGTGTCCCGCTCGTGCGCGCGGTCGCCGAGGGCGGGGCCCGCGGAGGCCTGCGCCCGCTCGGCCCCGGCGAGTCGGCCCCGAAGACCGGCCTGCTCACATGCGCGCCGACCTGCCTCGACCTGCTGTCCGCCCACCGCGGCGCCGCGCAGGCCACGCACTTCCTGGGCTCCTTCGACGAGCTGCACGTGGGCTACAAGGACCGCTCCTGCCTCACCGACGACGACGGCGAACGCCCTCATCTGCCCGGCGAGCAACGGCATGTTCCGCCCGATCCTGGTGGACCGCGGGCCGACCTGTCGCCGTGCGGCCGGTCGGCGAGGGCCTGCTGTGGAAGGGCGGGCGGCGCCGTCGGCCCGCGTGGAGCGCGATGTCAACCGGGCCGTCTCCCGCATGGAGCAGCGCCTGGCCGGGTGAGTGGAGCGGAGCCGGATCCCTGCCCGCGCAGTGTGGGGGAGGAGACGCCCCTGAACGAGGTTGTCTGATGTCTGAAGTGGTGACAGAATCCGACCTCATGAGCAACGAAGCCATGCAGGTCCGCGCACTGCGGGGACGCGTCGTCACCCCCGACCACATCATCGACGACGGGGCGGTCGTCCTGTCCGGGAGCCCACATCGCGTGGGTCGGGCCCGCTGACCAGGCCGCCCGGGCCGGCTTCGCAGACGCCGTCGAGCAGGCGCAGGCCGCACCCGAGGGCGGCTACCTCCTGCCGGGACTGGTGGACGTCCACTGCCACGGTGGGGGCGGTGAGTCCTTCCCCAACGCCGAGACCGCCGAGCAGGCGATGGTCTCCGTGCTCGAGCACCGCCGCTTCGGCACCACCTCGCTCGTGGCCTCCTGCGTGACGGCTGCCCCCGACGTCCTGCGCGACGCACCCGGGTCCTGGCGGGCTGTGCGAGGACGGCGAGCTCGCCGGCATCCACTTCGAGGGGCCCCTTCGTCTCGGTGGAGCGCTGCGGCGCCCAGGACCCCACCTACATCATCGACCCCGACGCCGCCCTGACCCGCGAGCTCATCGAGCTCGGCGGCGGGACACGTCGTCACCATGACGATCGCCCCGGAGAAGCCCGGCATCACCGGCGACGACGGCGTCAACGCGGCCCTCATCGAGGGCGGGCGCTGCCCTCCTTCGGGCACACCGACTCCGAGGCCGCCCCCGTGCGCGCCGCCCTGGCCGACGCCGCCGCCCGCATCGCCGAGCGCCTCGAGGCCGGCAAAGCCGGTCCGCGCCCCGCGCCCGACCGCCACCCACCCTGTTCAACGGCATGCGCCCCATGCACCACCGCACGCCCGGGCCCGTGCCCGAGTTCCTGGCGGCCGCCCAGCGCGGCGAGTGCGTCCTGGAGATGATCGGCGACGGCGTGCACCTCAGCCCCGCCATCGTCCTGGACATGTTCGAGACCCTGGGGCGCGACAACGTCGTCCTGGTCACCGACGCCATGGCGGCGGCCGGCATGGCCGACGGCGACTACGTGCTCGGCTCCCAGCCGGTCACCGTGGCCGACGGCGTCGCCCGCCTCACCGAGGGCGGCGCGATCGCCGGGGACCGCCCACCTCATCGACGTCGTGCGCACCACCTGGCAGGGGGAGTCGACCCTGGTCGACGCCGTCTACGCCGCCAGCGTCCAGGGGCGCGCAGATCCTCGGCGACTCATCCGTGGGGGCGCTGCGGGCGGGCCTCAGGCCGACGTCGTCGTCACCGACGCGGAGCTGCGGCCCGTCACCGTGCTGCGCCGCGGCGAGGCGGTGGAGCCCGCCGCCTGATCCTCCTGCACCACCGGCCCACACGGGCCCCAGCAGTCTCTTGTCATGGGAGCCGTTCGCCCCTGACCTGAACCGCCAGGTCGGGGCGAACGTGGCTGCGGGTGGGTTGTGCGCCCTAGCCCGGGCAGGCCCAGGAGGCGCCGGGTGTAGACGGCCTGGCCGGAGTGCTGGGCGGCGTCGTCAATGACTGAGGCCAGGCGCACGGCCCGGGTGACGGGCGGGTCCCAGGAGCTCGTCGACGATGTCGTCGAGCGTCTCCGGCGCGAGGGATCGCAGGTAGGTGGTGGCCAGGGCGTAGGCGTCATCGAGGTAGGCGAAGAGGATGCGAGGTCGCCGACGACGACCTGGGCGGCCTGCTCGGGTGTGGCGCCAGTCCTCGGGTGTCGTCGGGCAGGGGGGCAGGGCGAAGCGCTCGCGGTGGCCGCTGCTGACCCAGACGAGCTCGACTGCCCGCCAGGGAGCGCGACCTGAGGTCGAGCTCGCGGGCCGTGTGCCAGGCCAGCCAGGTCAAGGGAGTTCGATGCGGGGCGCGAGGTCCGGGACCGGGCGGGTATTGGCCTGCTCCAGCGTGACGTCTGGCAAGGGCGCGGTCGAAGCGCTCGCGGATCTGGACAGTGCGTCGATGAGTACTCTGCAAGTCGTCATGACCGTCAGGCTACGCGTTGACCTGGACCCATCGGGAGAACCATGCATCGAACACAGCCGCACCAGCTCCAGTCAACAACATGACGACCATCAATGCGTTGCACAAAGCAACACCAC
>BNJU01004544.1_pt1 | contig 12441 bp, 11 predicted proteins | sample 8539281 | NCBI WGS metagenome assembly BNJU01 (sample SAMD00202456, study PRJDB9452) | human saliva metagenome | isolation source: human saliva | place: Japan
ACTGCGTTGGTCCAAGCCCAACGCGATTATTAATATGATAACATTAAAGTGTGATAGAGGAAGTGTGATCTTAGACCCTAGCTGGTTCGGCGAGGCTTGCTCCATACCTTCAGGAAGCGGATGGAGATGACGAGCGTGCTTGTGAACTTTACTTGTGGGTTGCGGATCTCGCGGGGGCGTTGTTTTTCGACTATCGCGTTTGTTGAGGTCGGTTTACGTAAACTCAATGGACCGGAAGCTGCGGGTGTGGAATGATCAAGCAGGGGACTAGACTATAGGGATAGATTGGGCGCTCGGGCAAGGGGGCGGCGCCCTTGCTGTATGATCTTGTTACGCATAAAAGCCTTTGGCGAGTCGCGCAGAATTTTTGCACGTGAGCAATCACGCTTGCGTCCAAAGACTCATCCGCGTCGTTTGGCAGCCGTCACGCACGATGATGTTGTGTCGCATTTTATGTTCGGAACCTGGGTCTATCTCATTAAGCCGAGGGTTTCGGAATCAGCCTCAGCAGTGTCAACAGTTGTGGCAAGAATGTTTGTCGGATGCGTTTCCCATATGCGGACCCTTCCGACTCCGGGCCGTGAGAAGCTGGCTGATCAGCTCGATCGAGTGAGGAAGCTGCGGAATCGTGTGGCTCATCACGAGAACTTTGCTGTCCGTCGACATCCGCTGGCGGCTGCGGGATATGCTCGGCGTTCTTGCGTTGATAGATCCGAAGCTGCCTGATCTTGCGATGCAGGGCAATCGTGTGCGCTCGCTTGTTCGGACAGACCCTCGCCGCTCGTGGTGAATGCAGTCCTGATGTGTGACGGTCTGGATGATGCTGGTCCAGAAGGGGTTGAGGTCGTTGACTACCACTAAAATTGCTCCGATTCACCCGGGTGAAGTTCTCATGGAGGACTTCATCGAGGGCTTCGGAATTACGCAGCATAAGCTTGCCGTCGCTATCGGTGTTCCGCCGCGTCGTATCAATGAAATCGTCCATGGGAAGCGGGGAATTACGGCCGACACCGCCATGCGTCTCTCCCGCTACTTCGACACGACCCCAGGATTCTGGATGAACCTGCAGATGCGCTATGAGTTCGATCGTGCTGAAGATGTGCTGGGGAATACATTGAATGAAATCGTTCCGCTCACGACGGTCGAAGTCGCCTGAATCAGCTCAGTCTCATGAGGCAGTAGGCGGGTCGCGCTAGGCGTGGCCCGGCTGCTTGGTAGTCTCTTTTTATAGAGGAATGGCTGTCATAGGAGGACGTAATGTTTGCGGGTATGAGAGACATGGTTCGTTTTCAGGGACGAGTCAGGCGTTTACCAGCCCTGTATGCAATCAGCTTGTGGGCTGCGGGCATCATCGAATTTGTTGGCACATTGGTGCTGCTGTTCGTGTACTCTGCGATAGCCAAGGTTGGAGCGGGAACAGCGAACCAGGATGCTGTCTCCGAGGAGCTTGGCTCCGCGCTGTTTGGTGGAGATGTCAGTAAAGCAATACTTGACGCTCTCTTTGGCCCTGGAACCTTGCTCGTCGTGGGTGCTATCGTCTTCGTTGTCGCTTCATATTTCGGTCGAGCATCCGACGAGAAGTTTAAAATGCGCCAGAGGTGTCCTCGCATCGAGGACACCTCTGATGTGTCGAAGTACCAGAAACTAGTAGACGTCGTAGTTCTTATTCTGACAATTATTCACGTACTTCCCACTCTCGCCGTTTCTATTGTGCTGATCCCTGAAGTTATTAACGGTGGTGCACCTGCTCCAGGCGATCCTTGGTACATGTCTCGTTTCGGGTCGCTCCTTGCCATCATTATTTTCGGTACCTACGCCTTCTGGGGGATCGCTTCAGCAATCTTTGTGTTGATGCGCAAGCGCTGGGCTTACCATGCTCTTTTCTATTTCTATGTATTTACCGTCGCTATTGCGATTATTGATAGTCGCTTGCTGGGGGCAACTGGCCTGGGTAAGGCTGTGTTTGTAATGCCCGCGATTGCGCTGTGGCCGCTGATTCGACACCTGAAGGTTGGACTCTCGATATCGCGGTCGTGGCGCGGCATTGTTCTTCTTCTGTTTGTTGTTCCGCTAATTGTGCAGATGCTGATCCTCAATAACTATAATTTTGGCGAGGAAGCTTCGAATCCATTGATTATGTGGGTGATTAATCTCGGCGCTACGATTTACTTTGGTATACTAATATTTGTTTCGTATGGTGTCATTAATAGGGATCCTGAGCCGGGCTTGGCTGAGATCGCAGCAAGTCTCATTATCGGATACCCGGTGATTAACGCGCTGGTCGGACTAGTGGCGCAGGCTGCTAGCGTCTTTTCTCAAGCGCAAGGCTAGATGCCCTGGAGGATCTTGCTCCTGTTGCTCTGCTGGAGGGTGTCATCGAAGCGTGCGGGAAGATCTTCGTCGGCATGTCGGAGGTCACATTGGTGGTAGGGTGTCGCCATGACGATGGATAGCCAGTACTCGTGGCCGCGCTTTTTCATGGAACTTGCGGACCAATTGCTTGCCTTCAGCGATGACCGGCATGGCCTCATTGCAACGTTGAAGCAGGTCTACGCGGAGATTGGAATGACTCTGCCGACGCTCGACTCCGATGGTGTTCCGATGGATATTGATCCCTTTACGGTCTATGGTCTCTTCAATCGAGGCCTCACTAACGCCAAGCGTCGGGCCATTGCCCTGGGCCTCGGTGGTGCCCTTGGCGTGCAGGCCCCGCTGGGAGATGATTTCGTCGGCGTCCCCGTCCTGCTCAATATCAACGCGACCTTCTATGACCAGGCGCGTCGGGATGGTGGGGATATCGAAAGGCTCTGGGACTATTCGCGGTCGCCCTGGCCTACGCGGACGAACCGAGTGAACAGACGGAGATGGAATTTTGTCGTGCCTACGACGTTGTTCTTCAACAGCGTCGCGTCAGCTGGAACATCACGATGGGACTCTTCTGGATCCGCCCGTATGCCTACGTCAACCTGTGCGCGCGTGATCGCTGGTTCCTTGGACTGCCCGACCGGATGACCGCGCCGGTGCGTTCCGCACTGGCCGCATCGAAGAATGTGCCCGGATCTGCTGAATACTTGTGGATTTGCGACAGTGTTTTGTCCGCGTTGACATCCGGAGCCTACGAATACAAGACCTTCCCCGAGCTGTCTGCGTGCGCGTGGCGAGTCTCCGAGCAGGTCACCCGCGAGACGAAGGAAGCTGGCAAGGAGAAGGAAGAGGTCGTTCAGGCATCTGCTCTCGGCGACGCTGACGTTCAGACCGTGCGCTACTGGCTCTACGCCCCCGGCCGGGGAGCCTGTATGTGGGAAGAGTTCTATGAACGCGGCGTGATGGGGCTGGGGTGGCATCAACTCGGTGATCTGAGCGAGTACGCCACCAAGGAGGACATGCGCCAGCGGCTACTCGACACACGCGACGACAATACGTCGCAGACGAATTCGGCCCGGGCGGTCTGGCAGTTCGCGAACGAGATCAAGCCGGGAGACGTCATTTTCGTTAAACGAGGCCTCAAGGAAATCCTTGGCCGCGGCGTCGTTACGGGCGACTACGTCTATGACCCGGAAGGCGGTGAGTACCCGCACCTGCGCAACGTGTCGTGGAAGCGTCGGGGAAGCTGGCGAAGTGATCAGCAGTTCCCCATGAAGACCCTCACTGAGATCACTGACTACCCCGACCTGCTGGCGCGCATCGATGCCTTCTTCGATGATGGCGAGGATGAAGAATCAGTTGACAATGAGGAAACGCTGCCGGTCTTCCCGGAGTATTCCTCCGAACAATTCCTCGACGAGGTATTCATGGACGAGGAACGCTATGACGCAACCGTGGGCGTCCTGCGCGCCAAGAAGAACATTATCTTGCAGGGTGCGCCCGGCGTGGGCAAGACGTTCGCAGCCAAGCGCCTCGCGTACTCGATGATGGGCGTCAAGGACGCCTCGCGCGTCATGCTGGTGCAGTTCCACCAGAGTTACTCCTACGAGGATTTCATCGAGGGCTACCGGCCCTCCGGTGAAGGCTTCGAGCTGGTGAAGGGTGCCTTCTACTCATTCTGCAAGAAGGCCGCCGACGACGAGGATAACGAGTATTCTTTCATCATCGATGAGATCAACCGTGGCAACCTCTCAAAGATCTTCGGCGAGCTGTTCATGCTCATTGAGAGCGACAAACGCGGGCCGAAAAACAAGCTCCAGCTGCTCTACTCCCGCGAGTTCTTCTACGTGCCCCGCAACGTCTACATCATCGGCATGATGAACACGGCGGACCGCAGCCTCGCCATGCTCGACTACGCGCTGCGGCGCCGCTTCGCTTTCGTGGAACTGAGTCCCGCCTTCGACTCCGAGGGCTTCCGCGCCTACCGCGCCGGCCTCGTCAATCCGAGGTTCGAGGCATTGGTCCGTGAAGTGGAATCCCTCAACCGCGTGATCGCCGAGGATGAGTCGCTCGGCGAAGGATTCTGCATCGGACACAGCTATTTCTGCAACATGGATGCCGATACCTGCACCGACGCGGCCCTGGCCTCGATCGTGGAGTACGAGTTCATTCCGATGCTCAAGGAATACTGGTTCGACGAACCCGGTAAGGTCCGCGAGTGGAGCGACAGGCTGCGCAGGTCGCTGCGGTGATTCGCCTCCGCAACATCTTCCACATGCTCGCCTACGCCTTCTCGGCGCTCACCGAGCAGGGCTACCGTTCTGTGGCCACGGAGGACTTTGACAATGCGGCTGAGCTGTGCGCCGCGATCCTCGAGCGGGGCGTGTCAGCGCAACTCAAACGAGGCCTCGGCCAGGAGTACGTGAATCGGACCGAGGCACGCTCCTCCCTGCGCGGCAAAATCGAGGTCACTGACTCCGTGAAGTCTCAGGCAATCCTGCGCCGCCAGCTGGTGTGCTCCTACGACGAGTTCAGCGTCGACACGACGATGAACCGCATCATCAAGGCGACTGTCGCGCTGCTTGTCCGCTCGGACATCTCCAAAGCACGCAAGAAGAGCCTGAAGAAGCTCATGGTGTTCTTCGCGGATGTGCGTGACATTGACCTGCACACCGTCGACTGGAACATGCGATACCACCGCAACAATCGTACATACCGCATGCTCATGGCGGTGTGCTGGCTCGTCGTCAAGGGGTTGCTCCAGACACAAAGCGACGGCACCACGCGCATGATGGATTTCTTCGACGAGCAGCGCATGAGCCGCCTCTACGAGAAGTTCATCCTCGAGTACTACCGCAGGGAGCACCCGCAGTTGAGCGCCAGTGCGTCTTTCATTGAGTGGGCGCTGGACGACGATGCCTCGGAGGGACTGCCCGCCATGCGCAGCGACATCACGCTGAGCACTCGCGGCCGTGTGCTCATCATCGATGCGAAGTACTACGCGGCCACGATGCAGAGCAACTTCGACAAGAAGACCGTGCATTCGGGGAACCTGTATCAGATTTCGCGTACGTGAAGAACAAGCAGGCGGCCCTCGAACGCTCCGGGGAGAGCGTCGAGGTATCGGGCATGCTCCTCTACGCCGCGACCGACGAGGACGTCCAGCCCGACTTCAACTATCGCATGAGCGGCAACCGAATCAGCGCGACGACACTCGACCTGGACCGGCCCTTCGAGGAGATCCGCGCACAGCTGGATGGCATCGCCGACACGCTCACTGGTCCGTCAACTCCGGCTTCGTGAAGGAGCGGACCTGGGCAGCGTCCGATTCTATCTCAGGGGCTGTCATGGTCTTCTTCGACGCTGCCTCGAGGGCGCTCACGGAGCGCGCTCGGGACAAGAGCCGGTTCTCCATGGAGGAGACAGCCTTGTTGTAGTAGTCCACGCTGCGCGCCAAGCTCTTGCCCAGGTTCTCCATGTGGCCCGCGACGACGCCGAGCCGCTCGTACAAGTCGCGGCCCAGAGCGATGATCTGGTCCGCTTGCTCGTTGATGTTCGTGCGCGCCCACGCCGTCGCACACGTGCGCGCAACCGCCAGCAGCGTGACGGGGGAGCACAGGGCCACCCCGCGCGCCATCGCGTCATCCAGGAGCGACGCGTCCGCGCGCAGCGCCGCCGACAGCGCAGCCTCGGAGGGGACGAACAGGATGACCAGCTCGGGGGAAGAACCGAGCAAACGCGCGTAGTCACGCGACGCCAACGCCTCGACGTGAGAACGCAGGGCCTTCGCGTGCGCCGCCAACTCCGAGCGGCGTCGGGCCTCCGCCATCTCACCGCTCTCCTCGATGCCGCATGCCCTCAGGTACGCGTCCATCGGAGCCTTCGCGTCGAGTGCCAGGAAACCCTGCCCGGGCAGGTGAATCGTCACGTCGGGACGCCCGCGCTCACCCGATGCACTCTCCGCGCCCAGGCCTCGTCCCTGAGTGAGCGAACCAACCGAGCGCTGTTCCGCGAAGTCGACGTGCGGCATCATACCCGCGGCCTCGAGGATGCGGGCCAGCTCGACCTCGCCCCACGTGCCGCGCGCACTGCGCGAGCGTAGCGCGCCCTCCAGGGAGGCGGTCGTGCGGGCCAGCTCGGCCTCGCGCTGGGCGGACTCGCGCAGCTGCTCTGCGAGGGCACCGTGTTGGCGTGCCCGCGTCTGTTCCATCTGATCGACGCGCTGCGTCATCTGCTCAAGCTGGGCGCGAACCGGGGCGAGCGCCTGCAGGACAGATGCGTCGCCCTGGGAGCGAGCCTCGGCGGATTCGACGTGACGTGAGAGTTCCTCCGCGCGCGCCTGCCACCGGGCGACCTGCGCGCGCAACGCGACCACATCATCGCCCGGCTGTGACGCCCGGCGCGCCACCGCCCCCACGTATCCGAGCAGAGCGCCCACAACCAGTCCAACCAGGAGAAAAACAAATGACATACCCATAACGGCACGATACGAAGGGCCATGCACATCTGCGTCCCGCCGGACTGCAAGCCGCCACCAATCGACCCCGCGTCCAATCAGTCGCCTATCCTGGGTGTAAGACTCATGGGGGAGGGGTATGGAAGCCGTCGATCCGCGCACGATGCACGTCCTGATTCGCGATAAGAACACGCCGAACTGGCAGGACCACACCTGGAAAGTCGCGAAGGCGTGCCGCGACGGGAATCGCGTCGTCGTCACCTATACCAACGGCAAACAGTATCCATACGGCGAGGATCGGGTACGCCTCTACGACCAGGTTGAGCGCCGCAAGGTCGACGCCCTCGATGAGATCCGGGTGTGCGGGCAGCGCTGGAACAACGTCGAGATCATCTGGACGCTCCGCCGCGCGGGTCACCCGCGTAATCCGCGCTACACGCTGGCGTATCGGAAAGCTGACGGCACGCTCGCGCTTCGGCGCTACGGAAGCGACGAGGTGAGGGCATCGTTCGCGACGCCGGAGCAACGTAAGAACGCCTCCATCCTTGACTATGTCCGCGAGGAAGTCCGTGCGCAGGCGCGACGGGCCGGGGCGACGCTGGACACGAGCGAGCGCTATCCCCGGTGGGTGGGCGAGGGCGCGTCTGCACCGGCGGCCATTCTCGCAAACGTCTGGGAGCGGCTCCCGCAAGCGCCGCGAGGGTCCGCCCTCGAAGCGTTCCTCGCGGGGTCGACGTCCGCGACGACGGGCGCGAGCGACCATCTCCTCATGCCCTTCCACTCCAACATTGATCAGCGCAATGCGATTCGCGCCGCGCTCACCCACCAGATCTCGATCATCGATGGTCCTCCCGGCACGGGCAAGACACAGACGATCCTCAACCTGATCGCCTCCCTCATCGCGCAGGGTAAGACCGTCGGCGTCGTCGCGGGTGCCAACTCCGCGGTGGATAACGTCATCGACAAGCTGACAGAGGAAGGCTACGGATTCCTGGTGGCCAGCCTCGGGAAAGCGGAGCGCGTCAAGGAATTCCACCAGCGTGAGGGGATTCTCGAGCAGCGGCGCGAGGCCTGGGCCAAGAAGGCGTCCACTGCCTCGCCGGGTGCATCCGCCCGTGCTAACGAGGCTGCGCTGCGGGCCGAGGAGGGACAGCTCGTCGCCCTGTGGGAGGACGCACGAGACATCCCGCAGATCCGGGCACGCCTGACCGCGACCCAGCGTGAACGCTTCCTCTTCGAAGAGAAAGTGAAGGAAAGCCGCCGCCCGCTCGCGGAAATTTCGCATCTGGCCGTCGTGCGGCGCAGTTCCGCGACCATCGCTGACCTGCTTGCCCTTGCCCGCTGCGCGCCGAGGCCTGGGCACAGTCCTCGAGGCTTCATCGAGCGGGTGCGCCGCTACTTCGCCTACGGATCGTTGAAGGGCATCGACCTGGAGGACCCGGATGTCCAGTTGGCGCTTCAACTCGCTTTCTATCAGGCCCGCGAACGCGAACTCGGCCGTCGCATCGAGGAGGCGGAGGCGCGCGCGGCCCGCCACGGCCTCGTCGAGGTGAGTGCGCAGTACCGTCGCCGTTCCCGCGAGGCTTTGGACGCCGCCCTCCAGGACCGTTTCGAGCGCGAACGCCCGAGCCGTCTGAGCTCCAATCAGTGGCTCAACCGGCAGACGGACATCCTCCTGCGCACCTACCCGGTGATCGCATCCACCTGCTTTTCGATCCGCAATAACCTGGCCGAGGACACGCTGCTCGACTGGATCATCATCGACGAATCGTCGCAGGTCCTGCTCCCGGAGGGGAATAGCGGCGCTGAGTAAGGCTCGCAACGCCGTCATTGTCGGTGACGCGCGGCAGATCGGGCCGATCTTCCAGGGCTGGGACGAAAGCAAACGGCAACCGCCCGCGAAACGATTCGATGTGCGCTCGATGTCGCTGCTCGATTCCGTCAAGGCTATGACCGAATCTGAACAAGTTCCCAGCACCCTGCTCAAGGAACACTACCGCTGCCACCCCGCAATCATCGAGTTCTGCAACCGCATGTACTACGGCGGCCAGCTGATCCCGATGCGCGTGCCGGCGGAGGATGCCCCCGATCCACTCGCGATCGTCTACGCCGCACCGGGAAACCACGCGCGGCGGCCTGCGCGCGGGGGAAGCTTCTTCTCCCAGAGGGAGATCGAGATTATCGCCCAGCTCGAAGACATGCGGGTCATCCGCAAGGGGATCGAGGCGAATGATAAGGACGAGTCCGGCGACTTCGTCCTCGGTGTCGTGACCCCGTTCCGTGCACAAGCAACCGGCCTGCGCCAGCGTATCCGCGCGGACCTCGGGGAAGGCCAGCACGCCCGATGGCTGGCGGAGACTGCGCACAAATTCCAGGGGCGCGGCGCTGGAACGGTGGTCCTATCCACGGTCCTCAACGCGCACGACCGGGCCGCCGCGCGCGAGTTCTACGACTCTGACGCCATGACGAACGTCATCGTGTCGCGCGCCAAAGACCGGTTCATCGTCGTCACCACGCACGGCGGCGTCCGCCTGAGCCGAAACATTAGGACGCTGCTCGATTACATCGAAATGTACGACCCGAGCGCCGTCGTTCAGTCCGACATCGTCTCCATTTTCGATGTCCTCTATAACGCCTACAGTGCGTCGCTCGAACGCTACTCGCGCGCCAAGTGGGCCGACCGTCGGCGCTCGCCCGCCGAAAACATCGCCGACCAATGCCTGCGCGAGGCGCTCACGGAACCAAGGTACGCTCGCTTCGGCTATCAGACCGAAGTATTCCTCAGGGACGCGCTGCCGAACACTCGTCGCCTCAGCGAGGAGCAGCGCGCCTTCGTGTTCACGGATAGCGCCCTCGACTTCGGGGTGTACTCGCGGGTGACCGGGCGCTTGGTCCTCGCCATCGAGGTCGACGGCTGGCAGTATCACGGCAGCAGCGAACAACAGCAGCAGCGCGATGCGCGCAAAGACTCGATCATGGCCGCGTACGGCGTTCCCGTCCTGCGCTTGCCGACGAACGGATCGGGGGAGGAGCGCCTCATCCGCGAGGCGTTGGATTGTCTGCATGAAGGCAGACGGAAAGTAAACAATCCGTGACTAAAGATCAAAACTATAATCCAGGCCTTCAAAGCAAACACACTACACAAATATGTGTATCAGTAGAAGTAAATTCAAACTAGAAGTTCAATATTCCTAAGAGTGTCAATGCGGTTTGTGGTACAGTGTGCCGTATCTGTAAAGGTCAATCAGCTGACGGGCAAGCTGATGTCCGGGACGCTGCAGGAAAAGAAGCTATTGCGAAGGAGCTAGGTGTGAAGTCCGCGAAAAAGCTTGTGAAAGCGACCGTCAGTGGATTGTTTGGGCAATATGAACATTCGATCGACTTTCAAGAATCAGACAATTTTGTAATCATATATGGTCCCAACGGTGTTGGAAAAACCAAGTTTATTGAGATTGTGTATGCGGCACAGTCTCTAAATCACTTTTTGCTCCAATCGATGCCGTTTTTGACTGCGGAACTGATATATTCTGACGATACATGTCTGGTGGTGACGCGTAATGAGTTGAATGCTGATTCTAGTGGACTACGGGAAACTGCGGCAGAGCTTGAATTTCAACTTTCTGATTATAGCGGTAACTTGGTAAAGTGGGTTCCGTTTCCTCCGGACTTTTATGAGTATTTGTCCCAAAATCCGTACTTCGTGCATCTGGGAAATGGTGAATGGGAAGATGTAAGGAGGAGGGAGAGGTATAAGGAAGATGAACTGTATAGAAGATTTAAGCGAGTTCGGCGTCCACTTCGTCGTTCGGAACAGGAATTTGATGACTATTCTGATAATGTGGAATATCCTGCTGCTTTCAAAGAGTTCAGTGAACAGGTATCAAGCTATTTATTGATAGCCAGCGCCTTTTAAGTGAGCATTACTATGCGGCTCGAGTAGATAGTTCAGCGGAAGTTGTGCGTGGGAAGCGAATGACTTTGCAGACGCGAATTAACGAATATTCAGAACGTCTGAAAGGAAAGCTGAATCAAGCGCAAACGGAACATTCTCGTTTGAGTCAGGAAAAAGATCGTTCATTCCTCAGTCGCGTATTTGAAGAAGTTAAAAAGAAAACTTACCGTGATCGTAAGCGAATTATGGAGCTATATGACGAGCAAAATGGGTTTCGTGATCGTCTTGCGGAAGTTGTTAAGGTAGATCAGTCTGGTAGTCTAAAGTTGCCGGAGGGGGAGCTAGAAAATTGGGCTCTTGCGTTGCTTGATTTGTATTTGAAGGATGCAAAGGAAAAGTTTGCGCCTTTTGAAGATCTTCTTGATCGTATCGAGTTGCTTCAAGAAATTTTGAATGAGCGGCTGCATAGTAAGTGTGTGGAGGTTACTGCCGCCGATGGTCTCAGTGTTCGCAGGCATGACGGCGTCTATATCGCCCTCGATTCGCTTTCAACTGGAGAGCAGCATGAAATTATTTTGATGTATGATCTTCTTTTAAATGTTGAAATTGGTGCTACAGTGTTCATTGATGAACCTGAGATTTCGCTCCATGTCGCCTGGCAGCTGCGTTTCATTCCTGATGTGCTCAAAATTGCTAAGTTGGTGGGATTTCGGTTCATTGTGGCAACACATTCCCCTCAAATTATCAATGGAATGTGGGATAATGCTGTTGGGTTGGGGAGTGAAAGTGGTGAATTTGAGTGAGGGATCTTCTTTCGGAGCGCTCAGATTTAGATTTGCTCCAGATGCTTGTGGGCAATTCGCAAGAATTGGCGATTATGTTGGAGGGGCCGGATGATCTTTGCCTTTTGAGTAATGTTGTTGATTCTGACATACACTTGCTCGTCAGTTCCTCCGGTAAGCGTGGTGTTTTACGGGCTGCTGAGTTGGCTATTGTGCATGGACTTTCGCGTGCTCTTTTTGTTGTTGATCGAGATTATGATGATTTTCTTCCTGAAAGTCCAACGTATCCATCGAATGTCGTAGTTAGTACGCACCATGACTGTTTTGTTGATGTTCTTGTTGAAAACATGGATAGTCTGACACATGTTATTGCGACAAAGCTGTCGAGCTACGCACGTCGCTCAGGTTCGACGGTTGGTGATACGCGTGGTGTGGCGAACGTGGTTATCAATTTGGCGATTTCGCTCGCTCGTTGTAAGGCGGTAGTTCGTATTGTTGCTGCCCGGATGGCTATCGGATTTAACTTCACGAAGTTTAGCTATTACAAATATTCGCCTAATGTTATCACTAGTGATCTAATTTATGCTGACCTTGCCGCTCGATATGTGGGAGTGGAGGATCTTCCTAGTGATCCTTCGATTATTCTTGCAGGAGTTGCGTTGGAATTGGATAATTGCTCCTATGTGCCGTTCGGTGATCATGATTTTCTTGAAGCGCTATGTCGTGTGTTGAAAGAGCATGGTGTTTTTATGAAGCCTGATGCTTTCCGTGAGGCAGTATACATGTCTTTGAAAGCGTGCGACTTATTGAAGGTCCAGTGGTGTCATGATGCATCCCGGCGTGCTGCTGCTTTAGGGGTTTCTTTATTTTCGTCTCATGAAGCTCAATCTCGATACTCGTTTGCTAGCTAGTTTGTTCGGTCCTACAATGCTCGATTGCGGGAAGTC
>BNJU01003072.1_pt1 | contig 12429 bp, 8 predicted proteins | sample 8539281 | NCBI WGS metagenome assembly BNJU01 (sample SAMD00202456, study PRJDB9452) | human saliva metagenome | isolation source: human saliva | place: Japan
CACCCACAGATGAAGCTGTTGTAATCGGCATCCTTGAGCATTACCTCACGATAGTATATGTGCGTCGCATCCCTCCCGTAATCGTTATCTTTATCATTATAATCACTCGAATCAATCGTTAATAACAACGATGGCAAGGGGCTGAATGTGGCTGGATCAGCCCCCTTGACCAGTCTATTCTTCCAATAGACATGGTGCAAGTCCTTACTCCAATCGGTGTAATCAAGCGATTGCAAGTGCTTTAAGTCAGTACCTGAAGGCATCTTCAGAAGCTCAAAGTTATAAACTGATTGCCCATAAGTATAATAGTCATCATTGATGTTTGACGGCGTTAATAGTCGATAATCTTTCAATTCGCGAGGCTGTCCATCGTAGTAAACGCACGTCTTATCCTGTCCCACATGCTTATTGTCTTTATAAGTAAAGAATGTGGCGGCATCGGCACCCTGTACCACCTTATCTTGAAAATACACCTGTTTATTGTCCTTGGCATACAGCTCGTTCAAACCTTTAAACGACTTCCAATCGCTGATCCGAAGCCTCTTTGCACCTTCTTCCTGCGCATTATCACCCAAGTAATAGGCGTATTTACAATCCAAATCCCAGTTCCCTTTGCCCATACGGAACGTCTTATAATCGGCGACATGATAGGGCTTTCCATAGATAAAACAGTCCTTCCCGTCGTAAGCCTTGCCGTTCTTCCCACCTTAAAGGTCGTTGGATCAGCCCCTTTTAACACCTCCCCAAGATAGTAAACATGGTTTTTATCCACGCCATAATCGCCTTCGTTGGTCATAACCTGGAATGTCTTGGCATCCGCCCCCTTAACCTCTTGAAGCATATAATACACATGGTTTCCATCCATCGAGTAGCTTCCGCCGATGTCATCTCCAATCCGTTTATAAGTGAAGAAGTCTGCTCCTTTGGGCAACTCCTGCGCTAATGGACTCACAGATAAGAGTATACTGAGTGCCAGTAATATAATAGGTGCACCCGAGATGATATAAAACAACGATGCTTCCCATGCTTCCTTGCCATCTTCTTAGCCATGAAGAGCAAGGGAATGATATATACAGGATAAAGCCAGATAACGAGTGTAACCACCCATCTGGATATATCAATAGCCAGCGGAACACTGCTTTGGTCATATAAAAAGACCGTCCCCAAGGCAACTAAAGGCCATGCAAGAAGGAGTGAAAGGAGTAACATCGAAAAGAATATCTCACCGACTGTTACCTGTCCTCCCATACGTCTCTTCATCCACGAACAACATTTATCTATCATTCCCATAACGTTTCCTTGCATTTTAGTTAACTTGCTGCAAAGATACAAAAAAGGGGTGAAGAAGTGGACAAGTCAAAATAATTTGTTATCTTTGTGGGCGTGTTTATGGCACATGAAAACCTAATCTTTATGTAGACCAATATAACCAATACCTTATTATATAACTATATCCTCATGCAAAAGAACAGATTCTTTCTTTTACTGATAGTCGTTACTTTCAGTTGTGCCATGCGTGCGCAACAAACCATCGGACTCATTCCTCAACCGCGCGAAATCGTTGCGACGGGTGGAACACTGCGTTTGCCCGCCACGTTCTCGATAGGTGGTCGACAACTTCCAGATACTATCTTGGCGGAAGCTAAGAACTTTGCTGCCCATTACCAGCAGGTAACTAACCGCCAACTCAAGGTTTCGAAGAATCTTAAGAACCCTTTTATCCATCTCATACGCACGACAACCGAGGGCGCAGAAGGTTATCAGCTCCATATCACGCAGCAGGATATTACGATTAAGGCAACGACCACAGCGGGATTTTTCTATGCCTTCCAAACTATTAAAAAGCTTCTGCCACCAGCCTTCGCAGCCCGTCAGAAGATGGACAGAACAGCCCTCACACTACCTTGCATGAGCGTTACGGACAGTCCACGTTTTGCTTATCGTGGCTTCATGTTGGACGTGGCTCGCCACTTCTTCGGCGTTTCTGAGATTAAAAGACTGCTTGATCTTATGGCGAACTATAAGATGAATAACTTTCATTGGCACCTCACTGACGATCAAGGATGGCGTATCGAGATAAAGAAATACCCACGTTTGACCACCGTTGGAGCTACTGCTCCTGGTACGAAATACTCGGATGTGAAGTTGGGAGAAGTGCGTAGTAACGAACCTTACGGACCCTTCTTTTACACGCAAGAGGAGATTCGGGAGGTTGTAGCTTACGCTCATCAGCGACATATCAACGTGATTCCTGAGATCGACATGCCTGGTCACTTCATGGCAGCAATGGCCGCTTACCCAGAGTATAGTTGCGCCCCTGCAGGGCAGCACAGCGTTTGGACAGAGTGGGGAGTATCTCATGATGTGTTGAATGTGGCTAATCCTGCAGCCGTGGACTTCGCTCGTGACATATTAAAAGAGGTGTGCGATCTCTTCCCTGGACGCATTGTTCACATTGGAGGAGACGAATGTCCAGATGATGCCTGGCGGCAGAATGAGGAGTGCCAAAGCCTCTACAAGACAGAAGGACTCCTTAACTACCGACAGTTGCAGAGCCGTTTTATCAAGCAGATGGCGGATTATCTCCATTCGAGAGGACGCACGACAGCAGTGTGGAACGAGGCTATTACGGCTGAAGGAACAGAATTGGAACTTATCAAACAAGCGGGTGTGAAGGTTTATTGTTGGTACCCCGCAGCACAGTCGGCACGCATGGCAGCAGAGCAGAAACTCGATAATGTCGTGACCTTCTTCGGCCCTTATTATATCAACAGGAGGCAGAGTACGGCAGCAGATGAGCCTAACGCAGCAGGCAAAGGAGCGGATAGCTTGCGTGTAACCTATTGTGTTAAACCTGTTCCAGAGGGCTTACCAGCATCATTGCAAACCTATTATCAAGGTGTGCAAGCGACGTTTTGGACAGAGCATGTAAAGACAGTTTCCTACTTAGAATACCTCGCTTTGCCTCGCCTACTGGCTGTTGCTGAAGCGGGATGGACGCCCGAAAAGCTCAAAAACTACGATAGTTTCCGTGAAAGAGTGTCGAAGGATGCAGCCTACCTAAGCCTTGCTGGCTTTAATTTCTGTCGACGAGATCTATTGAAGAAGTTTGTCGATAAGATACCTGTCAAGCCCTTGCAGTAATTAAACAGAGTTCTATTTATTTCTAAGAAACAACTATTTAAAACATTACAAGATGAGTCGAATCTTATCAACCATTACCCTCGTGGGCGCATTAATGGTGTTTCCAACATTGCAGTCAAAGCTCCATGCACAGGTTGTCAACCATCCGTTAGAGACGAAGGAGATGAAGTGTGGAGTGTTGGGTATCGATCCGCTACAAGAGAGAGTACGCACACGAGGTAGTGAAGAAGAGGATACGAAGGTGACAGACGGGGTCTATCGTGTGATGAGACTGGCTGTCTTTATGAGTGCAAAGGAGTACAACTCCGAGAAATTCAACGGCAACTTCGATAAGATCAAAGCCTTTTGGACAGAGTTGGAAACCTATCTGAATAGTATCTATGTACGTGACTTTGGATTGCAATTCAAGGTTATCAAGGACGAACGATTGGTCGAAAAGACTTACAATCGGGACTATACTTATCAAGATGGAACCGCTCTCATCAATGCAGCTATTGGTATTGACAACTACGATATAGGTATTGTTCTCGATTACTCAGATAGTGGTGGCATGCAAGGACTTGCTTCCGTTGGGGGGATATGGAATGATACTTGGAAGGGAACAGGCATTGTCATCAATCAATCCATGCCCACCATCGCCCATGAACTGGGGCATTTATTGGGTTCAAACCACCCCTTCACGCAGAGTCAAGGGATGCTCGGATATGGTACGGAGCCTGGTTCTGGACAGTCAATCATTAGTTATGGATCATCATCGGAGCAGGACTTTGTATCATTGGAGTGCCTCAAGAAGATCCTTCATGAGACCCCGAAGGCTGATTACCGATTGGTGGAACGATTCCCAAATACGACTAATACAGCTCCACACATCGATCGCGAACGCATGAAGGACACCTATGTTGTACCAGAAGGGACGTTTTTCTCTATTCCTGTTTATGCAACGGATCAAGAGCAAAAACGCTTCATTACACCTTTAATCAATATGGGTGTACACCGCAGAAGCCCGCTCACTTCCCTGTTTATGCACCACAACAAAGCAATGTAATAGACTTTGGTGTGAGGTATAATGGCACTGGTGCGGAGGTGACCAACTCGAATAGTATCCCTGTAGGAGACTATCGTTTCTGGTTCAGTGTGAGTGATGCTCTACCTGTAGAGGAGGCTATGCAGAAACATCAAGCACCCCTTTACGATAGTTACATAGCGAATGTTAAGGTGGTTCCTGCTATACCTTTTAAACTCAAGACACGCATTGGCAGTACTTATGAAATGGGTGATCTCCTACATTTGACATGGACAGTTGACAAGTCATTCTTTCGATCAGGAAGTAAGGTGCGAGTGCTGATGTCGGATGATATGGGGCATACCTTCCGCCACGTCTTACTCCCTTCAACGGACAACGATGGCGCTTGTGATGTCTTTATCCCACAACGATTGATGAAGAGAGTGCCCACTTATAGCTTCGTAATACCCGATACTGGAGAGAAAATAGACATCTACTTTGCTAGCGAGGGACTGCTCCGTATAGAGACAATAGGCGATGATATCCGTTATTATGACATATCGAATAACTCGAAAAAAGACGGTGGTATTGAGGTTACGAAGCCTGAAGTGGAGTTTAAAGGAGTACCAGAAGAAACCTATATAACCATTGGTAAGGACGATGAAATGCCTCCGAAACCAAATATCACAGCATTGGTTCGGGGACAGAAGGTACCTCTCTCTTATAGAGAAACAACTGACGATAACCTTACCACACGCACATGGACGGTGGAACGAGGCGGTAAAACGAGCGGTGTACAGCTTTTCATCGAACGTAAAAAGGATGATGTTGTAGGTAACATACCCAATGGTATCACCGCGACCAAGGCTTCGGATGCCATTAACATCACTACATATAAAGGACAGATAACGCTCACAGGCACGAAGACTGGTACTCTTGTTGGTATTTATAACACGGCAGGTATGCTGGTTAAGAGTATGATGAGCAAGGGAGATAAGCTCTACTTCGACAACTTACCATCAGGTGTCTATATAATAAAGGTGGGAGAGGAAGAGCCTAGAAAGGTGCAGGTAATCCACTAAGGGTGGATTTTCTGCAATCGAAAAGAGGTTTAACCTGTATAAAGGACATATCTTCTTCCCTTTGAGTGCATACTTATCAAAGTTTTTAACTATCTTTGCAAACAACCTAAACAATTACCTATTAGAATGAAAAAGACTTTACTTTCAGTTGTAATCATGCTCCTTGCGCACACGAGTTGGGCACAAGAAGCCTATCATCCAACGCCTGAAAACATTCAAGCACGTCAACAATTTCAAGATGAGAAGTTCGGTGTCTTCCTGCATTGGGGGCTCTACTCGATGATGGGAGTGGGCGAGTGGGTGATGCACAACAAGGACATCAACTATCGAGAATACCCTAAGTTAGCTAAGACCTTCTACCCTTCTGAGTTCGACGCAGACGCTTGGGTGAAGGCTATCAAGGACGCTGGTGCGAAGTACATCACCATTACGACGCGTCATCACGATGGTTTCTCGCTCTTCAAGACGGCAACAAGTACCTATAACACTGTCGATGGAACGCCTTTTAAAAGGGATATTATTAAGGAACTGGCAGCGGCTTGCAAGCGACAAGGAATCAAACTCCACCTCTATTACTCACACCTTGATTGGGGTAGGGAGGACTATCCACAAGGGCGCACCGGACTAGGTACTGGGCGTGACAAGAGCAAAGCAAACTGGGCAAGTTACTATCATTTCATGAACACACAACTAACCGAGTTGCTCACAAACTATGGTCCCGTCGGTGCGATATGGTTTGATGGTTGGTGGGATCATGATAGTGATTCAAAGCCTTTCGATTGGCAGTTACCAGAGCAATATGCCCTCATCCACAAGCTACAACCGCAATGCCTCATTGGCAATAACCACCATCAAACACCTAATGAAGGCGAGGATATCCAGATCTTCGAGCGTGACTTACCAGGCGAGAACAAGGCTGGTTTGTCAGGACAAGACATCAGTCGGTTACCGTTGGAGTCGTGTCAAACGATCAACGACCACTGGGGTTACAACATTACCGATACCCTTTACAAGTCGCCGAAGGAGTTGATTCAGATGCTCGTGAGGGCTGCTGGAAAGAATGCAAACCTCTTGCTCAACATCGGTCCAGAGCCTGGTGGTGCCCTGCCAGACCTTGCCTTGAATAGACTAAAGGCTATGGGGGAATGGTTGAAACAATATGGTGAGACCATCTATGGCACTCGTGGCGGTATTATTGCACCTCACGACTGGGGTGTAAGCACGCAGCGTGGCAACAAGTTATACGTCCACATCCTTGATTGCATGGACTCTAGTTTGTATCTCCCGACGGGTAATCGCAAGGTAAAGAGTGCTAAAGTCTTTGCCACGGGGAAGCCTGTTCGATTCACAAAGACGGGTGATGGCATTACAGTTAACATGGATGAGGCTCCGAAGGAGATTGACTATGTTCTCGAACTCACACTATAGACAATCTCACGGGACTATGAGTAATGGGCTTATCCAGTCCTATCTCTAACGAAGAAAACAACTTATTTATCAATACAAAACATTTAGAAACAACGAAGAAAATGAGAAAGATCCTACTTTCTGTGGCTCTTATGATGGCGTCAATAGCCCTACATGCCACAGATGCAGACTATCAGGTAGTACCTTTACCACAATCTATTGCGCTGCAGAAAGGCGAAGCCTTTGTTCTTGATGGTACAACTTCTGTCCTCTCACTAAGCACTGATGAGGCGATGCAACGCAATGTACAATTTCTAAAACAATATATTCGTGAGACCACAGGAATCACCCCGGAAGGCACGAGCAAGAAGGGTTCTGTTATCATACTAAAGCTCAATAACAAGATAGAAAACGATGAGGGATATGTCATAACAGTAAAGACTAAGACCATTACCATCGAAGGGAAGACAGCCGCAGGAGTGTTCTATGGCATACAAACATTGCGTAAGTCATTGCCAGTAGAGCAGGCAAAGAACGTCAGCTTCCCTCTTGCTCAAATCGTTGACCAGCCCCGTTTCAGCTATCGTGGTACGATGCTTGATTGTGCGAGACATTACTTTAAGATGGATTTCATCAAGGAATTCATTGATATGTTGGCACTTCATAACATCAACACATTCCATTGGCACCTCACAGAAGACCAAGGGTGGAGGGCACAGATAGACCGCTATCCGAAGTTAACTGAGGTCGGTTCGAAGCGTGCGCAGACGGTAATTGGACGCAACACAGGGCTTTATGACGATACTCCTTATGGTGGTTATTACACCAAGGACGATATGCGTGAGGTCGTAAAATACGCTGCCGAACGTCACATAACAGTGATTCCTGAGATTGATATGCCCGGTCACATGCTAGGCGCACTGGCTGCTTATCCAGAGCTTGGATGTACTGGTGGACCTTACAAAGTGGCTGAGTCTTGGGGCGTATTCCCCGACATTCTCTGTGCTGGAAACCCACAGACTTACGAGTTTGTTAATAATGTTCTCGATGAGATAGTAGACATCTTTCCATCTAAATACATCCACATTGGAGGTGATGAATCGCCTCGTGACAGATGGAAGGAATGCCCTCGTTGCCAGGCAGAGATTAAGAAACTCGGATTGAAAGGATCGAATGGATTCTCTGCAGAAGCGCAATTACAATGTTACTTCATGAGCCAAGTTGCAAAGCACCTTGCCGCTAAGGGACGCTCGATAATAGGGTGGGATGAAATCCTCGAGGGCGATGTTGACAAGGGGACAACGGTCATGAGTTGGCGTGGAACAGACGGAGGTTTCGAAGCTGCTAAGCGTGGTCTGGATGTCATCATGTCGCCTACTACGTACTATTACATCGACTATTATCAGACGAAGGACAATAGACTTACGCTCATAGGAGGGTATCTCCCGACAGAGAAGACATATAGTTATAACCCTGTTCCTGATGATGCAACTCCAGCGTTAAAGACGCATGTTAAGGGTGTACAAGCTAACCTTTGGACAGAGTATATAGTGGGTCGTGACCTCGCATTCTACCAACTCTTACCACGTGTGGCAGCCTTGGCTGAAACGGGATGGACCGATAATGCGAAGAAGAACTACGGCTCTTTTAAGGAGCGTGAAGCGAAGTTGAATATGCTTTACAAGCACTACGATTGGAAGGCATGTCAGGACATCTTCACTCCAGCAAAGTAATAGGACGGAAAGTGAAGACGATTGTTTGCAAATAAAGAAGGCGTTTCTTCGATGTGAAGAAACGCCTTCTTCAATACAAAGGAACGCCCTTCTCCATTGGAGAAGAAGCCTCTCCCCCGTCCCCTCTCCGAATGGAGAGGGGCGTGAATACTACTGATTGCAAATAAAGGGGGCGTTTCTTTAATGTAAAGAGAGGCTCTTCTAATAGTAACGAAACGCCCTTCTCAAGTGGAGAAGGGCGTTTCGTTAATTCTAGAAGATTATTACCTCTATTCCTGTTTAGCATTACTTTGCAAGCTAATAGCAGTATTCACGCCCCTCTCCATTCGGAGAGGGGACGGGGGTGAGGCTGTTTGTTGAATTAAAGATAGGCTTCTGGGGAAGACATCCCCTCCTTTGGAGGGGCTTGGGGAGGCTTTAGAAGCTATACTGGAAACCGATAGAAGCAAACTCTTTCAGCTGCCAGAAAGCATAACGAGAGTCTCTACTCACATCGTCATCGAAGCGAGGATAGATGAACAACTGGCTTGAGATGAAGCGATTGAAGCGTAAGGTAAAGGTGTTCTCCCACTCCAGTTCGGCACGCTTATAGGTGGTGTAGCCATAAAGACGGGTCTTCCATGTGAGCATTTCCATAATCTTCCACTCCAAATCAATGGTGAATTCCGATCCATAGTCATGTAGGAAGTGATTGTTATCACCGATACCCAATCGCTTTGATAACGACCGGAAGCGGGTGTACTTCATGTTATATGCCAACGGAGCAAGGTGAATATTACCTTTTAATCGGTGTTCGAACCAATCGACGGAATAGTCCATACCGAGCGAGAGATTCAAGTTGAATGGTGCAAGGAAGTCGGCATATACCGTTGGATCATTCGACTTATACGCCCGCGAGAATTGCGTTTGTCCGATGAGTTGAAGGGTGTAGTACCATTGTTTTGTTGCCTGTAAGCCCAACTTCGAAGTAAGACGTATCAAGTCTTCCGTACTCTTAAAGCTATGTAACGAGTCCGACTTGCTACTCTGCATACCATATCTTAGCTCCAAAAAGTTATCCCATTTCACCTTTTGTTTATTGTTATAATTAGCCTGCATAACCACTGATCCACGTGCAGCATAGTTGCTTTCGCCCCCTCGATACCAGTTTCCTGACACGTAGTTCTGCAAGAACTGCAAAGCATAGTCGCCTTTGTAAGTCCAGAAGTTAGGCTTTTTAACAAGTACTTCAACCGGTGCTTCGACAGGTTCAATAGGTGGTTCTTTCACCCTACTAACCATGTCCACCTCATGTTGAATAGGCTTTTCTATGTCATTGAGTGTCGTTTGTTGTTGCTGCACAGCCCGTTCCGTCGTACTCACTAAGTCGGGACGATAGAGATAAAGGTGCATGAGATTAGCATTGAAATCACGCTCGGCATCGGCGTTAGAGAACAACTGCTGCGTCACATCCCGATAGAAGGTCAACGGGAAGAGAAGCCGCATATGGTTCGTATCTGATACTTTCACCGATGTTAGTTTTTGGTTCTTCGGCATGAAAAGACTATCTCGCAACATTTGCAAAGAGTCTGCATAGGATTGAGCAACGCTATTGGTTGGTTTGTTATCACCTACTGACAGGGACGTAGAATGCGATTGCGCAGCAACCTCAAGACCCATTGCAAGGAGTATAGTTATTAAGACTTTACGTTTCATTTAATAGCTTGACAATATATAATAGATGTATTGTCTTGCAAAAATACATCATTCTTTTCAATTACATCTCGTTTACTAGAAAAAACTAAGGAAAGCCTCATCTCTATCGCAAATTATTGCTGACGAAAGACTTAAAAACCAATATCTTCATGATTTACTATCATCCTGTTATCGTACAAAAGACACACTTTTCAATCGTTTTATTTGCTACTCTCGTTCTTTTTTAAGAACTTTGTCTTTTGAAGTCTGAACCTATCTCTACTCACGAAGGGGCTTAAACGGACTTCTAAAAACCTATAGATAAATATTTAATCTAACCTATATAATTGATAGAATGAGGCAAATTAAACTCTTACTATTGGCAGTTTGTCTGCTAGCAGCAGGTTCTGTCGTGGCTGCAAAACAAACGAAACATACGTTCGCCATTGCTAATGGCAACTTTATCTACGATGGTAAGCCCACCCAGATACACTCGGGTGAGATGCACTATGCGCGTGTTCCGGCTCCATACTGGCGTCATCGCATGAAGATGATGAAGGCTATGGGACTCAACGCAGTGGCTACTTACATCTTTTGGAACCATCACGAGACAAGTCCGGGGGTGTGGGATTGGACCACAGGAACGCACAACTTGCGTCAATTCATTAAGACTGCGGGCGAGGAGGGACTGATGGTTATCCTCCGACCAGGCCCTTACTGCTGTGCAGAATGGGAGTTCGGCGGTTATCCATGGTGGCTTCCTAAGAACAAGGACTTGGTGATTCGCACCGATAATAAGCCTTTCCTAGACTCCTGCCGAGTGTACATCAATCAGTTAGCAAAGCAAGTGCTTGACCTTCAAGTGACGCAGGGTGGACCCGTGATAATGGTTCAAGCAGAGAATGAATTTGGTTCCTATGTGGCTCAACGCAAGGATATTCCACTCGAAACACACAAGAGGTACGCTGCACAAATACGTCAGCTGTTACTCAATGCGGGCTTTACTGTACCCATGTTCACGTCTGATGGCAGTTGGCTCTTTAAGGGTGGAGCCATCGAAGGGGCTCTTCCAACAGCCAACGGAGAGGGTGATATTGATAAACTAAAGAAGGTTGTCAATGAGTATCATGGTGGAGTTGGACCTTACATGGTGGCTGAGTTCTATCCAGGGTGGCTCAGTCACTGGGCAGAACCCTTCCCTCGTGTATCGACAGAAAGCGTTGTTAAGCAGACAAAGAAGTATCTCGACAATGGTATCAGCTTTAATTATTACATGGTACATGGCGGTACTAACTTCGGATTTAGCGCTGGTGCGAACTATAGCAACGCAACGAATATACAGCCAGACATGACCAGTTACGATTATGATGCACCTATCAGCGAGGCGGGTTGGGCTACTCCTAAATACAACGCATTGCGTGACTTGATGATAAAGTCGGTCGATTATAAAGTGCCCGAAGTGCCTGAACGCATCCCAGTCATCGCTATTCCGAACATAACTTTGGGTAAATCGGTCGACGTAATGACGATGATTAACACGATGAAAGCCGTTGAGAGCGACCATCCTATGACTTTTGAGGAGTTGAATCAAGGCTCTGGTTATGTGCTTTATCGCCGCCATTTCAACCAACCCATCAGTGGACTCATGCGCATGAAAGGCTTGGCTGATTATGCCGTAGTCTATGTGAACGGTGAGAAGAAGGGCGAGTTAAACAAAGTATTCGATAAGGATAGCATGGAGATTGACATCCCCTTCAACAGCACCTTGGATATTCTTGTGGAGAACATGGGGCGCATTAACTACGGAGCACGTATCGTGGAAAGTGCGAAGGGAATCACTCGTCCTATCACAATAGACGATAACGAGATTACTGGTGAGTGGCAGATGTATCCATTGCCAATGGCTTCTATGCCTGATACCAACCGATTGCCAGCAGGCTACAAAGCAGGTATGCCCGTTCTTTATAGTGGTTCGTTCAACCTTGACAAAGTAGGGGATACGTTCTTAGATATGGCACATTGGGGCAAAGGAATCGTCTTTGTCAATGGTATCAACTTAGGTCGTTACTGGAAAGTGGGACCTCAACAAACCCTTTATTTACCTGGTTGTTACCTCAACAAGGGCAAGAATGACATCGTAATCTTCGAACAACTCAACGATACGAAGCAGTCATCTCTATCGGGAGTTACTACTCCTGTGTTGTAATAAAGAAGCCTCCCCGACCCCGTCCCAAAAAAGGGGGTAGCTACAGCCTCACCCCGTCCCCTCTCCGAATGGAGAGGGAGTGACTACTACTGATTGCAAATAAAGGGGCGTTTCTTTCGATGCAAAGAGGCTCTTTTTCGACATGAAAACGCCCTTCTCGATTGGAGAAAGGGCGTTTCG